>Ga0163161_10000922_pt1 | contig 22691 bp, 21 predicted proteins | sample S45metaG_FD_129847 | JGI IMG/M metagenome (GOLD analysis project Ga0163161, IMG submission 129847) | Switchgrass rhizosphere microbial communities from Kellogg Biological Station, Michigan, USA - S4-5 metaG | ecosystem: Host-associated > Plants > Roots > Rhizosphere > Soil | place: USA... | reverse complement strand
CTCTTTACCAATAAACTGTATGGAAAGCAGTAAGGTCTGATCCTGCTGTGGAAGCAACGGATACAGATCAGCAGACTTATGCAGACGATAGGCTTCACGTGTCCTTCGCTTGATCAGGTTCCTGTCATGCGCACGCTTAAACCTCTTTTTGGATACATTGATGACCACCTGTGCAGGAAACACACTTTTACCTGGTATCAATAAATAAGAAAGGCGGAAGGGATACAATAAAAAAGAAGAACCGTTCTTAAATAGCAGGTCTAATGATTTCCTGCTGCATAACCGTTCTTCTTTGATAAATGTTTTCATGTTTTTGATCGCATAGTTGCAGACATAATGATCTGCCTGCACTTAACGTGCAGCAATCAAAATTATGCTTTGTGACGACGTTCGTCAGACACTGATAATTTTCTTCTTCCTTTTGCACGACGAGAAGCTAATACTCTTCTACCGTTTGCTGTAGCCATTCTTTCGCGGAAGCCGTGTTTGTTTCTTCTCTTTCTTTGCGAAGGTTGGAATGTTCTTTTCATAACTGTATGATATCTTAACTATTATTTTTTTAAATAAGAGGTGCAAATATAGCGCGATTTTTTCTTAATTGCAAATAGATTCAGCAAAGTTTCTCTTTTTATCCATCTTTATTTGCAGTTGCCGCAGCATTATATTCCCAGTGCTGCTTTTAACTTTATATAACCGGTTTTACTTACCGGAAGCCAAATATCTGACTTTAAAAGCACTATATAACTATCTTTTTCTTTCAGTTCAATTTTACTTACCTGTGCAAGGTTAATCAAATATGACCGGTGGATACGGATAAACTGCTCGGCGTCCAGTGTTTTCTCAAAAAAACTCATGGTTTTATTTTTAAAAAAATGGCCTTCAGTCGTACTCAGTTTTACATGATCATCATCAGCCTCAAAATAATGGATATCGCTCACAGGAATAATTTTGATCGCGCCATTGGTTTTTACGACAACCCTGTGCTGCTGAGCGGGGCTCATTCCGGCACTTTCCAGCAGCTCTTCTGTCGGCTCCGCCTGTTTGAGCCTTGCAGGGATTTTATTCACTGCCTGGTCAAACCTTTCCTGTTCAATGGGTTTGAGCAGGTAATCTGCAGCATTCACCTCAAATGCTTTGATCGCATACTCATCAAATGCAGTGGTAAAGATTACCGCAGGCGGGTTTTCCACCAGTTCAAGCATCTCGAAACCATTAATCTTAGGCATCTGGATATCCAGGAAGATAAAATCAGGCTTGAACTGGGCAATTGCCTTTAATCCTTCAAAACCATCACTGCATTCGGCCACCACCTCTACATCAGGAAAACTTTTCAGATAATGTTTAACCACATCTCTTGCTAAAGGTTCATCATCAATAAGTATTGTTCTGATCATATTTCTGTGGTATTTTAAGAGTCGTTAAATAGATATTCTCATCCTGTGTTGCCGTCTGCAGCAAACTGCTGTCAGCAAATAACAAATATAGTCTTCTTCTGATCGCAGACAAACCAAATCCTGTACCACCTGTTGCTTTCATCTCCGGGTCGAATGGATTTTTTACACTAATCTGCAGCAGATGATGTTCTACCTTCACATGTACCGAGATCAGGATAGCGGCGGAAGTGTTATATAGGCCAAATTTAATGGCATTTTCTACAATAGGCTGCAACAAAGTCCCCGGCAAAAAGAGGCCAAGTGTATCTTCTTCAATCTGGATATCCAGGTTTAAACGGTGGCTGAACCTTACTTTTTCGATATCCAGGTAAAGCTGTATATACTCCATTTCTTCTTCTACACTTACCCACACTTCGTCATCCCTCTTCAGTGTGCCCCGTAAAAAGGAAGCCAGTTTGGTAATCATTGTACCTGCTTCTTTAGGGTTCACGATCGTTAGCGCATATACCGAATTGAGGCTGTTGAATAAAAAATGAGGCTGCAGCTGATGTCTCAGTTTGTTTAATTCAGCTTCTTTTGCCAGATTCTGTGCAGTATGAAGTCGTTCCTGTGTTTCAGACTGTTCTTCCAATTTATACCACAGCACATTTGCAAAAGCGCACCAGGCAAGGAATACGAACAATACAATCGTTCTGAAAGGCATTGAAACATCCAGAAAGCTGATATAAGTCTGATACCGGGAAAAGATCAGGTTGAGCACATAGGTACTGAAAAAGGAAACTGCTACAGATAATACAATAGCCAGTACAATTACAAATAATACAATTTCCTGTTTAGGCTGATAAAACCTGAGGATAGTGCCTACCACGAGACAGGACATGGCAAGCAGGATGTTGGTAATTAAACTGTCTGCCACCGAGGCATACCAGTTAAAATTTAGCGTGTAGTAGAAAAGCAGGACGAATGCTCCGATCCAGGCAATAAAGAGCATTGCTCCTGCTTTTTGTACGCTTTTGCTTAACAAGGGGTTATTGGCCACGATTCCTGATTTAATAGTTTCTGATATCCACTCCGCCCATGATCGCTACGCCTGTTATTTTTATAATTTTTTGTGATTCCCCACCCGCCGGCACAAAGGCCCGTTTATCGTCCACACTACCAAATATGGGAGTTAATTCAGTTTTCACAATCCAGGTTGGCGGGATCACAATCTTTACTCCACCGAATATCGCTATCACATCTATTGTTACTGTCCCTTCAAAGTCAGCCTGTGTAAAGATCAGGTCGCAACCTCCAAATACACTGACTACATCTCCCCCTTTAAAGTTTTTGGAGAAGACCTGATGCTTGCTGCCTCCAAAAATATTTACTGAGTCTACATAATCCTGTTCAGGATCGCCAGCCATGCCAGCATCCGGCTCTCCGGCCCCGGCATCATCCGGGTTATCGGCTATGTTGAAATCCAGCGGTTTTTTTTTCCAGCTGAGTTTGTTGCGGCCCCCGGCTGTCAGGATGAAATATAAACCGAGGATCACAAACCCTCCTGCAAGATAATAATCAGACATGTCCAGTCCGATGATATCTTCTAAGGTAAAGATCGCCCCGATCGCTGCCATCACCATCCAGGCACCACCAGTAAAATTACGCCTGTACCCGATCAGTAATCCTATCGCCAGTAAAATCGTATGCCAGCTAAATACCCAGCGGGGTACGCCTATTCCAAAGTTATTTAAGAAAAATATCAAACCAAGAACTAAAAGGATCAGTCCCCCGCCTAGCCTGTTTGAGTGTTTGTTGGTGTTATTATAAGTTTTCATTACCGTAAAATTTTCATCTAAACTAAGGTATAACACCAATTTTCTATATATCAGAAGGCCTGTATAGCAGCAAAAAGCCGGTAAACACCATATTTCTGCCGGTAAAATATTTCATTAACTTCGTCCTTGTTATTTCTTTAATCCAAATCAGATATGAAAAAGCTGCTCCTCTTTCTATTGTTACCACTCTCTTTCCCTGTATTTTTCAGTTCAGCCGCAAGCGCACAGCAAACCGGACAGCCCAACCCCGCCTATCAGATATTTGAGACCAGGACAGGCAAAAATATCAGCACGGAGGAGCTTGTTAAAAACCTCAGGAAAATAGATGTGCTAGTATTTGGCGAAGAACATAATGATTCTGTTGGCCATTTGCTGGAAGCAGAAATTCTTGGAAAAATGATACAGGCTTACCCTTCCACAGCCCTTTCCCTGGAGATGTTCAGTACTGACGTCCAGCCGGTGATCAATGAATATCTTTTAGCCCTGATCTCTGAAAAGAATTTTATCAAAGAAGCAAAGGCATGGAACAACTACAAGGATTATAAGCCATTGATTGAACTGGCGAAGGCTGCCCGTACCGATGTAATAGGCGCAAATGTGGCCACACGTTACAGCAATGCAGTAACGATGTCAGGATTAGATCAACTGAAAGATTTCCCGGAGTCCTCAAAACTATTTCTGCCCCCTCTGCCTGTTGATACTGCCACAGGGAGGTACCATGAAAAATTTATCCAAACCCTTGGCGGGCATGATATGGGAAGCATGAAAATTTATCAGACGCAAAATCTGTGGGATGCTTCTATGGCCTGGTCTGTTGCAAAATATGCGAAGTTAAATCCCAACAGAAAAATCCTTCAGGTGAATGGACGGTTCCATAGTGATGAAAGATCAGGTCTGATTGCACAGCTTAAAAAGTATGCGCCCAGGCTATCTGTCTCCAATATATCTTGTTTTTCAGCTGAGAGTGCCGACGCAAAGGACTTATCAAAATTTGCAGGACTGGCCGATTATGTCATCGTCACCAGTCCTGCAAAAGCAAATTAATACTATATCCTGCTGTTTTGGTTAACCAGAACAGCAGGATGTTAGACTGTTCTGGTTTTCAACAAGTCCCTGATTTCAGTCAGTAAGGATTCTTCTTTTGTTGGAACCGGGGCAGCTTTAGGGGCCTCTTCTTCTTTGCGTTTCATTGAATTGATAGCTTTCACCATTAAAAATATGATAAAGGCTAAAATGACAAAATTGATCACTTCTGTTGCAAAATTACCCCATGCGAATACAGGTCCTGCCTTCCTGGCATCTTCCAGTGAAGCATTTGGATTAGCAGCAACAAACTCACTTACTTTCGCATTCAGCGGAACATAAAAGTTAGCAAACCCTTTATCCCCAATCAATAAACTTATAGGAGGCATAATCAGATCATTCACCATCGAGGTGACGATCTTTCCAAATGCACCTCCAATAATTACACCGACAGCAAGGTCTATTACATTGCCCTTGACAGCAAACTCCTTAAATTCTTTAACAAAACTCATAATGAAAAATTTATTTTGTGTTCAATACCACTTATAACTATAAACTTACGCAAACATATTTTGTTTGCAGGCTTGTATTCCTAAAAGCTATAAAACAGATATTTTAGCTGATAAGGGAAGCTTCCTTCCGTTAAGCTGCCAACATTATCAATAAAAATATAAAGTTTATCATAAAAATGGCTATTATACCGAAAAAATAGCATCAATTACAATAATAGACTTGTGTGTATAGTTTATATCTAAACCAAATGCTTATTTTTGAAACGGGTCAAAATACCTTTTCTACACAACATGCTTAAACAACATTTACAACAAAAATTACTTCAAAAATTATCCCCTCAGCAAATTCAATTTATCAAATTGCTGCAGGTTCCTACTGTTTCCCTTGATACCCGCATAAAAGAAGAGTTAGAAGAAAATCCAGCGCTCGAAGACCCAAGTTTAATGATCGCTGAAGAACCTAAAGGAGAATATGACGACCTTAATGATACTCCCGAGGATTTTGACGGTGGTGCTAAAGAAGAAAATATAGATGAGTTTAATGTAGATGATTACCTGCAGGACGATGCCGGCAATGACTATAGTACCTCATATAATAATAGTGATGACGATGATGAAAAGAAAGAGACTCCAATAGCCATAGAAAGCACGTTTTTTGAGAGCCTCCAGGAACAATTAGACCTTGTTCCCCTTTCTGATCAGGATTTTATTATCGGCAAACAGATCATTGGCAGCCTTGATGATGACGGTTACCTCAGAAGACCAATTACTTCTATGATTGACGATCTTGCATTTTCGCAAAATGCCATGGTTGAAGAGGAAGATGTACTGGAAATGCTTAAAGTGATCCAGAGCTTTGACCCTCCCGGAATTGCTGCCCGCGATCTTCAGGAGTGCTTAACCCTGCAACTGCGCAGAAAAGACCCCCTGAACCCGATTATCCAGAAGGCGATCATGATCGTTGAAAATTATCTGGATGAGTTTACCCGCAAACATTATGATAAGCTGGAAAAATCCCTGGGACTGAACAGTGAAGACCTCAAGGAGATCATCGCTGAGATCCTTCGTCTCAATCCTAAACCAGGTGATTCGAACCAGGTGACTACAAAACAACTACAGGTTATCCCTGATTTTCATATCTCCAATAACGACTCTGTACTGATCCTTACACTCAATTCAAAAAATGCACCTGAATTAAGGGTAAGCCGTTCTTACATTGATATGTTTGAACATTACGATAAGGCTGCACAAAAGGATAAAAAGTTAAAAGAAGCGGTACAGTTTGTAAAACAAAAGCTTGATTCTGCTAAATGGTTTATTGATGCGATTAAACAGCGTCAGCAAACATTGTTAAAAACGATGAATGCGATTATGCAGTATCAGTATGAATATCTGCTTACGGGAGATGAGCGCAAAATGCGCCCGATGATCCTGAAAGATATTGCCGATAAGATTGATATGGACATTTCAACGGTTTCAAGAGTTGCGAACTCCAAGTATGTGCAGACAGAATTTGGAACTTTTCTGTTAAAATCATTTTTTTCTGAAGCAATCCAGACGGAAAGCGGCGAAGAGGTGTCCAATAAAGAAGTGAAGAAGATCCTTGAAGACTGTATTGGCAATGAGGATAAAAGGAAGCCTCTTGCGGATGAGAAACTGACTGAAATATTGAAGGACCAGGGCTATAACATTGCCAGAAGAACCGTAGCAAAATACCGGGAACAAATGAATATTCCGGTAGCACGATTGAGGAAGGAACTGTAATGGAAAACTGTGTGATGATCCAATGATCAGATAAAATTGTACATGACCGGAGAAATATATGCTGAGCGACTGGTAGCAAATATCAAAACATCGCTGGAGCTCAGGTCACATATCCCCTATCTGGATATGCTAAAGGAGCTGGCAGAAGGCGGTATGCCTGTAAGCACTAAAACTTTAAATACCTCTTCCAACTTTGGCAGTTTTGATAAGGCTCTGGGGGAAGTGATGAATATATTGCATGATTTCAATCCCCTCTTTAGAGCCGCAACTTCGCCATTCCCTTTACCTTTAACAGGAATCCTTGATAACCTGAACCAGAACATTAAATTATTGGCTGGAATTATACAGGATCACAGTGAAGTGATACTGACCAGGCTGGATACCATCAATGCAGCCTCAGTTTAAAACAAAAAAATACAGGCTGCACCGTGATGGGAGCAGCCTGTACTTTTTTATAGTTGTATAGCTTATTGTGGAGCAAGCTGCGTTGCAACACTCATCCTGTTCCATGCATTGATAGTGATAATGGCCAGCATCAGCTGAGCCAGTTGTCCATCGTCAAAAAAGGATTTCACCTTTTGATAAGTTTCATCAGAAACACCACCGTTAGCAATTAAAGTCATTTCCTCTGTTAAGGCCAGCACAGCTCTTTCTTCTTGTGTATAAAGTTCCTGAACTTCCTTCCATGCATTCAGCAAATAAATTCTTTGCTCTGTCTCGCCATGTTTCCGCGCATCTATCGTATGCATATTGATACAAAACGCGCAGCCATTAATTTGGGAAGCCCTGATCTTAATCAATTCTTTTAATGTTTTATTAATCGTTGAGGTAGCCAGATAGTTTTCGAGGCCCATTAGTGCTTTATAAGCTGCCGGTTCAATTGTTGCAATGTTTATTCTTTTTTCCATTTCCTTGATTATTAAATGATAACTCAAAGATCCGCAGAAGCCTGGTTTAAAAACTTAAACTGGTTTAAGAAATGATATCAGGGTTGTTTTTTTCTCAGCTCGCTCAGGTATTCGGGGGTTAAGCCAAGATATGAGGCCAGCATATATTGTGGAATACGCTGGACAAATTCTGGAAACAGGCGGATAAAATATCTGTAGTTTTCTTCTTTGGTATGCACATGGAAAAATTTCACCCGCATCTGTGCCGCTGCGTAGGCACGTTGCATCATTAAGCGAAAGTAACGTTCAAGCTGTGGGATTTGCTCCAGCAATTTTTCTTGTTTATGGTGCTCAATTGCAATGATTGTTGAATTTTCAACCGCCTGTATATAAAAATGAGAATTACTCTGACTGGTTAAGCTCATATAGTCTGCTATCCACCAGTTTTCCAGTGCAAATTGCGTAACCTGTTCAATTCCCTTATTATTGATAAAATACATTCTCAGCAGACCTTGTTCCACAAAATAATTGGCCTTACAAACCTGGCCCTCTTTGATAAGAAATTCTTTCTTATAAATGCTTACGGGTTTGATACCGGATAAAAGCAACTCTTCTTCTTCAGCGCTTAAGGAAATGTATTTTTTAAGGTGGTTTACAAAATTTGGATACATAAAACTGAAAGAAGATCTGTAACTGTAGTTAATATAGCCAAAAGTTATGAATATTAATTCTTTTTAAGGTTTTTCTCTATGCGCTCCTCCGCTTGTTCAGCTTTCTTCTCCTGTGCCCTTTTTTCTTTGCGCTGCTCCCTGCCGGATTTCTTCACATCACGTTTCTCGGCACGTACAACATTATTGGCTTTCCTGTTATACAGGGCATCAACAATTCCCTGGCCTGTTCTGCTGAAAACCTTGATTTGTGGTTTTTCCTGCGTACCAGTTACTATTACAGGAACACCGATCCAGCCCGCAGGCGGTAACCCTACCTTTACCAGCACATCCAGCAACCCATTTAAACTTACCGTTCCGCTGATAGCAGGTCTGAGTACAGAAACCTTAAACGCGAATTCTTCGATATGGATCAGGTTATTTTTGATATTCGTTTTGATGTTCACTCCTTTCATATCCGGGTTATTAAAAGCATCTGCCCCTACTTTATCACCGATTACAGAAAGCATTTTATAGTTTTTCACAGCAACATCCCTAAGGTTGACCACACCACCCCCTTCAAGAGATGGATAAATAGGGCTCATGTTTTCATCAAAGTCGCCTTTAAGTTTGTAATCCAATGAAACTATACCACTCACATCTTTTGCAGATGTTGCCAGTTTTCGCATCATTTCAATTTCTTTGTAAGCCCTTTGTACATTGAAGTCCTGCACTTTAAAACCAACATCAAAGTTGGCGGTCAATGGTGATTCATCCTGATAACGGGCATCAATGTTCATTCTGCTGCCTGCGATATCAAATAAGGTATTCTTCAAATAAATCTGACCACCTTTGATAGCAGCCGTTCCCTGAAGTTGTCCGATATCCAAGCCCTGGAAGGACACTTTTTTAGCATTGGCCTGTAATGAAACATCCAGATTTTTCGGAACAATCACCACTCCGCTGCTTTTGGGGTTTTCTGCTTTCGCATATTCAATCTCGATAGACTGATCATCATTATCACCACTTTTCAGCGCCATAAATTCATCCACCAGGATATAATTGGAGTTCAGTACAAAATTCCCATGAAGCGTGCCTTTAGACTCCAGGAAATAATTGATCGTGTTCAGCAGATGTCCACTCAGTGAGAAATCAGATTTTCCGTATGTGGCGTAGAATTTCCTGAACCACATTTTCTCATTTTCAAACTCGAAGCTGCCCTCTTTCAGATAAAATGGTTTAGGCAGATAAGCCGTATTTGCTTTGATATTTTTCAGGATCAGCGTCCCCTTGTTATCGAGCTTACTGTACTGACCGGTAGTTGCGTAGCTCTGGCGGCCGTTCAAAGAGAGATCAGCAATCACCAGTCCACTCACATCCAATCCCTTTCTGGCAAAAACCTGATATATTTTCCCGATATTCAAAGTTCCCTTTGCCCTCACTTTGTAAAGCAAGTCTTCAAAATTCTGCAGATCTGCATTAACAAATACCGGATTTCCTTCAAAATCAAATTTAAAAGGATCAAGCTTAACGCCAAGGCTGCTGAAGGTGCCATCAGTATTACTGATGTTAGCAGTCACATTGATATTCTTTATCGGATTTGGATAAGATGCTGTTTTTAGCCAGCCATTCTTCAGGTCGATGTATCCATTGGTTTTCGGAAATAGCTTCTTCTCCATACTGAATATACCATTTGCCTTCACATCAGCATTCATCATCCCTCTGAGTTCAAGGTCTTTTAAACCTAATGCCTCATCAAGTGTCTGCAGGTTCACAGCACCTTTGATATCAGCACTGACGTTCATTTCGCTCAAGCCTTTAGTTTTTACGACCGCCCTGAAATTATTTTTACCTCCAAGATCGAAACTCAATTTTTTCAGGTCCAATGCCAGTTGCTCAGGATCCAATGAAGGGGCATCGATGTTCAGGTCAATATTCAGGTGATTCATAGGCACCGGTGCTTTTGTACTCGATATTATGCCATCGTTAACAAAAAACCGTGCTGTAAATCTCGGTTTGAGGTTTCTTGGCTCACTGAATTGTCCCTTCAGACTAAAATACAGGTCACTGTTGCCTTCTATTTTGGTTTCTTTTGCCCAATCCAGGTACTGGGGCGGCAACACAGAAATCATGTCACGTATGGTAGTTTTCTCAGAAGCAGCTTTAATATCAAGATTGTATCCATCCTTTAAGATGCTCACGAATCCTGTGAATTTCAGTGGAAGGTCATTGATCTTTAATTCATTTTTTCTAAGTACAAAAGTCAGGGCGTCGGTATTGATTCTTGTAATCAGGTCAGCATGTACGTGTTTTTGGCGGGCATAATAGATCCTGTCCAGGCTAAAATCCAACTGTTCAATCTCAAGGTCAGTTTTGAGGTCAAAAATATCCTCACTTAATCCTCCACGGCCTGTATAACTGAGCCCTTTTGCATCAACCAATATCTTAGCAGGATGGTCATTATATTTGATGTGCCAGTTCCTGAATTTGATCAGGTCGAGTTTGATAGATGTGCCTTGTGCTGTTGTATCTTTTGGACTTTTAGAAGGACTTGAAATATAAACATTATAGTTAGCCTGCCCTTTACTGTTGATATAGACATTCGCAAAAGCATCGGTCACATAGATTTCGTCAATCTTTACCTCAGCATCAAAAATCAGGTTTTTAAGATTGATACCAACTGCCAGCTCCTTTGCCGAAAGCAAAGTATCCTTTTCAAAAGGTTTGGAACCCAGGAGCAACAAATCATCCACAGATACCGTGAGGGATGGAAAATGCCTGAAAAATGTTAGGTGAGTTTTTTTATAATCCAGTTTGCCGGCAAGGCGCTTATTCGCAAATATTTTTACCTGCTCAGATATAGTTCCAGGGAAGAGGATCGGAATAATAAACATCAGGAATAGAATAGATATGACAACGATCCCGAGCCATTTCAAGGTTTTAAATGCCAGTTTTTTACTATTTTCCATAAGATGAGCCCAATTAACGGTGGTATACAGTCAACACACCGAAACCTGAATGGTTTGGTTTGGAGCTCAGAATCTATGTCGTAACAGTATTCATGTCTGCTACAACAGATTCTGTCTTAGTAAAAACTGGAGCTGCTTATTAACAATCAGTAGTGATTCTATTAATTCCTTATTCTCTTTTCTCAAAGAGTAAATTTCAAATGCTTTCTCAATATTGATACGCAGGTTATCATCATTCCAGGGTTTCTGGATATATTTATAAACTTCGCCCTTATTGATCGCATCTACTACTGCAGTAATGTCTTCATAGCCTGTCAGTAAAATCCTGATAGGGTCAGGATAATCAGGAATAACAGACTCCAAAAATTCTATTCCTGTCATGCCAGGCATCCGCTGGTCGCAAATGATGATTTGTACAGGTTCTTTTTCTAAGATCTTTCTACCCTCAGCTGCAGATTCCGCAGTAAAAATATTGAACCTCATTCTGAAACTTGCTTTAAATGCGTGAAGATTATGCACCTCATCGTCTACATAAAGAACATTAATTGGATTGTCGGCGCTCATCAGCTTTAGATAGATTTTTTTTTAAAGATATTGCTTTTAAAAACTTCAAAGAATTTATTTGTCATAAAACCTGCGGTGGTATCCAGATTTTTTATTTTTAAAAATTCAATACAGGGCTTAAGTGTAAATATTCCCTTACGATGTACCATATGTGTAATTAAACCATTAATTTGAACATTTATTTATCAAAACATAATATCAAACTTAACCAAACAGTATAATTTATAGTATATTTAGAATCCATGAGACCACCTTATAGCTAAGCTATAATTGTCTGATTATCAAATAAAAATTTGCTTTTAACCCGGTAATACCACTAACTTTAATTCATAAATCAATCAATGAGCGCGATTACACAAAGCAAGAAAATCCGAAAATTCACCATGTTATCATTTATTCAAAGCCTGTAAAATGGAGGATGGTTTAAATAAAGAAAATCCAGAGGTCAGGCTTAGAGCTTTCAGAGCAGTTGATGACCCGGAAACCTGCGCGCTTTTTGTTGAAGGCCATACACATGTTCTGACGAGCATAGGGGTGACCAAAGTAACCTCTTCAAAAAATGGATGGACTACTAATCCGGCAGCTTTTGTCATTGTTGTTGAATCTCTGGACGGCAAAAAAGTTTATGGAGGCGCACGTGTACATGTTGCGGGAGGATCAGAGCCATTGCCAATAGAATCAGCTACCGGTGCAATGGATACCGGCATATATGACCTGGTGTGGAAACACGCGCAATATGGCACCGGTGAACTTTGCGGATTGTGGAATTCCCGCGAAATCGCAGGATATGGGATCGGTTCCATCTTTTTAATCCGTGCCGCCGCCGCTATCTCCTTCCAGATTGGTATCCAGTCTCTTTTTGCGCTCTGTGCACCTTACACCATTCCTCCCGGAGTAGCCGTAGGTATGGAGATTGAAAAAAGTATCGGTAATGAGGGCACTTTTTACTATCCAAAGCTTGATCTGGTCGCCACAACAATGATCTTAAAAGATGTCCCTGTGTTGAGCAAAGCCTACGAGGAAGATAAAACTGCTATCTTAAAAATCCGTGAGAACTTAAACATTACCCGTCTCGAAATCCTGCGAAGAAAAGAAATTACCATACATTACGAAATACAGATTCCAAATCTTGATCAGTGGGATCTTCAACAGGTTATTTCACAAGCGCATAAGACGTTTTTAAAGACAAAGATTAATGAGAATGAAATAGATATCCTTTAAAGCCCTTCCCTTTTTTACTGTAATATCCCTTATCAAAAAATACCTTATTTGGCTCACATGTTAAAAGAAACTATTCTTTCATACAACTCCGAAAACAAACTCAGTTACACGCCTTCCTTTTTTAGAATCCACCTTACGGCAGATAAACAGGCCCTTGAAAACTTAATCGCTGAAGGCAAAGTGTCCTTTGTGCATGATGAAATCTACAGCCAGCTGCAGGAACTCATTAAATGCCAGAACCCTTCTGTAAGAATAAAATCCGATGAATATGAAGCGCTGATTTCAAAGCACTTAAACGGCAGCCCTTTAGACGAATATGGCGTATGGGTGTATTACCCCTGGAGCCAGAGACTGCTGCATATACTGGATGAGGAAGAGTTTGTAACCGTACGTACCAACCGTAATCAGTTCAAGATCACCAGAGAAGAACAACAGCTGTTAAGGGAGAAAAAAATAGGAATAGTAGGACTTTCTGTAGGCCAGTCTATTGCGCTTACGATGGCAATGGAACGTACATGCGGAGAACTCAGGTTAGCAGATTTTGACGTGGCTGAGCTCAGCAACCTTAACCGGCTGCGCACAGGCCTTCATAATATGGGAACCAACAAAACAATCATTGCCGCGAGGGAAATCCTGGAGATTGATCCTTTCATCAGCGTGAAACTATTCCATGATGGCCTGCATAAGGGAAACATGGCCCAATTTTTCACTGAAGATGGCAAACTGGATTTGTTCATCGAGGTTTGTGATGGCATTGATATTAAAATCGAAAGTCGTTATAAAGCAAGGGAACTACATATTCCCGTGGTAATGGATACCAATGACCGCGGAATGCTCGATGTAGAAAGATTTGATCTTGAACCAGAACGCCCGATCCTGCATGGACTGGCGGACGGACTTGATCCCAGCAATATCAAGGATTTATCAAATGAGGATAAGATACCTTATATCCTGAAGATGGTTGGTGCCGAAACCATTTCCACAAGGCTCAAAGCCTCTATGATGGAGGTAGAACAATCTATCAACACCTGGCCTCAGCTTGCATCCTCAGTGGTGTTAGGCGGAGCGCTCACAACAGATGTATGCAGGCGTATCCTGCTGGATCAGTTTCATGAATCCGGCAGATATTATGTAGACATGGATGAGCTGGTAAAAGATAAAGAAACAGAGAAAGGCCAGGAGTTTCCTGACGAATACATTGCTCCTCCGGAATTAACTGCTGAGGAAATGTTGCAGATGGTGCAGGAAGTTAAGGGAGGACCTGAAGATATTATTTTAGCAGGAGACGTGATAGCAGAAATCGTTAAGGCAGCCATAGTTGCTCCTTCTGGCGGCAATGCGCAGCCCTGGAAATTTGTATATACCGATAAAGGTTTGTTCATATTTCATGATGAACACTTTTCTTATTCATTGCTTGACTTTAACCACCTCGGATCATACATTGCTATAGGAGCCGCTGTGGAGAATATAACTATAAAGGCTGCAGCTATGAATTTACATACTTCAAACACCTTTTTCCCGGTAAAAGACAACACTAAACTGGTTTCACATATCAGATTTACTGCCACCGAAAATCCGGATGTCAAAAGACAGCTGGAACCCGGACTGAGCATACGCGTAACCAACCGGGAACTTACTGTCAGAGAAAACTTACCAGCAGAGTTCCTCACAAATATACAGTCGTCCATTGAGTCTTATCAGGGTGCCGGGCTGCTGATCATCGAAGATGAGCACCGGATGAAAGAACTGGGTAAATTGCTTGCCAAGGCAGAAATGCTAAGAATTATTCATCCCCGCGGACATTATGATACGTTCACCAATGAATTAAGATGGACAGCAGAAGAGACCACGGAAAAAAGAGACGGACTGGATGTTAACACCTTAGGAGCCTCAAATTCTGAACTGGCTGCACTAAAAATTGCCAGTGATACCAGGGCTATTGCTTTTTTACGGCAGCTTAAAGGTGGAAATGCCTTTACCAGATCGGTAAATAAATCTGTTTCATTTTCTTCGGCCCTGGGCATCGTTTCTATGCCAAATTACTCCGAAACAGACTTCCTGTCAGGCGGAGCGGCAGTAGAAAGGATTTGGATCGAGGCCAATCTTGCAGGCGTATCCTTCCAGCCCATTTCACAATTGGTATTTATGCTGGCCAGATTAGAGCATAGCGAGGCTGTTTCGGGAGATGAATTGTATAACCAGCAGGTGAAAGAACTGGGAGAAGAACTCTACCAACTGATACCGGAACTGCAAAACAGACAGCCTGTATTTATCTTCAGATTATCTAAAGCAGGAGAACCCAGGCTAAGATCATTAAGAAGGTCACTGGAATCTTCTTTTATCTATCATGTTTAAATATAATTTTAAGAAAAGCTGCAGCATGAATATTTACACCGCTTGTAAGACAGTATTGCTTTCGTTCATCATCCTTCTGTTCAGTACAGGGGGGCGGGCGCAGGTGATTTACAATGGCAGCAAAGGTATCCAGACGATAGGAAACAAGATAGATTACTATATCGATTCATCAGGGACAAAAACGATTGAAAATATACAAAAGCAAAGTCAGTTTCTGAGATCAGTAACCAAGGTGCCGGATTTCGGAATGATCAAAACACCGGTATGGCTAAAAATAACAATCTATAATGTGAGCGGCAAAGAGGACCTCATGTTACAGTTTGATCAGTCACTTTTACAGGAAATACAATTCTTCCATAAGGAAAACGGGGAATGGAAAATGAACAAAAGCGGTGAACTGCATCCATTCCATTCGAGGGCAAACAATTATCATAAGTTCATTTATAACCTTGGAGTAAAACCCGATTCTACCGCAACATATTATGCCCGGATAAGATCTACGCATGAGATGCAGATGCCTATTTTTTTAGGCGACAGGGCACATATGGATGACAGTAACTTAACGAAAAATATATTCTTTGGTATTTTCTTCGGAATTATCCTGGTGATGTTTTTTTACAACCTGTTTATCTATTTCTCTGTAAAAGACCCTATTTACCTGTATTATGTAATTTACATTTTTATCGTAGGTTTGGCTCAGGCAACAATTGAAGGTTATTCCTTTCATTATTTGTGGCCCGAAAATACTTTTCTTGCAACCAGGTCCTTTTTCCTGCTCACTGCTTTTGTCAATATCAGCGGCGTGGAATTCACACGTAAATTCCTGCAGACCTCTAAATTTATTCCAAAACTGGATAAAGTGGCGTATCTCCTTTATGCAATATATGCTGTAGTCATTGGACTGACTATTAGAGGCAACCTGTATGTATCGTATCAGATCTTACAGTTCTTTGCAGGCATTGTATCACTTTACATGCTTACTATTGCCGTGACCATTGCACGCACAGGATACCGACCGGCTAAATTCTTCCTCATCGCCTGGATGCCCCTTATACTCGGTATCATTATATGGATACTCAAAGACTATAATGTATTTTCTTATAATGTCTTTACGAATTACAGTATCACTATAGGATCTGCAATGGAAGTCATCCTCCTCTCTTTTGCCCTGGCCGATAAGATTAATATCTTTAAAGCAGACAAAGAGAGGTCACAGGAAGAAACCCTGAGGGCATTGCAGGAAAATGAAAGAATTATCCGCGAACAAAATGTTGTCCTCGAGTTAAAGGTAAACGAACGTACCCTTGAACTGAGTGAATCCAATCTGGAACTGGGCAAAACGCTCGACGATCTGAAACAGGCACAATCACAATTGGTAGAATCAGAAAAGATGGCTTCTCTGGGACAGTTAACAGCTGGCATTGCCCATGAGATCAACAACCCTATTAATTTCGTTACTGCAAATATTAAACCTCTTAAACGTGATGTGGACATGATGTTTGAGGCATTTTCTTTCATTGAGCAGATCAGCCTGTCTGACGCTCCCTTAGAAGAGAAACAAAACAAAATCAATGAGTATAAGGAAGACCTGGATTTTGATTACCTCATTGTTGAGATTAACGATTTGCTGAAAGGGATTAAGGAAGGTGCCAGCAGAACTGCAGAAATTGTAAAAGGGCTGAAAATATTCTCCAGACTGGATGAAGATGACCTGAAAGTTGCCGATATCAATGAAGGTCTGGACTCCACCCTAGTGATTGCAAATAACCTGCTCAATAACAATATCAAAGTGGTTAAAGCCTATGGCGCAATTCCACCTATCGAGTGTTATGCCGGCAAGTTAAACCAGGTATTCCTGAATATCATTTCTAATGGTGCATATGCAGTTCATAAGCAATTTGGGGACCAGCCAGGAGGTGAAATTGTCATTACCACGACAAACGATGAAGAATTCATTTACATCAGTATCAAAGATAACGGAACGGGTATGGATGAGAAGACGCAGAAAAAGATATTTGAACCATTCTTTACGACCAAGGATGTTGGAGAGGGTACAGGGCTGGGAATGTCTATCGCCTATAACACGATCAAAAAACATAACGGGCAAATACACCTGAAGAGCGCGGCCGGAGAAGGAACAGAATTTATTCTGCAGTTGCCGGTCATACATAAAGTGATTGTTATTTAATGCCAGAGAAATATGCTGTTCCTGAAAAAGGAATAGCATATTTTACATTAAGAAAGAAGTCTTTGTCTCAACATGAATTCAAGCTGGTCGTTTGAGCCCACCAGTTTTTCATTCATATCAGTCAGCTGTGCTTTTTCAAGATATTTCTCATAAGCACGGTTGATGGTCATATCCAGTTCTTCCTCATTCCATGGCTTGGCCAGGTAATGGAAAATCTTTCCTTTATTGACCGCGTCTACAACCGCATTCATATCAGCATAACCAGTAAGTAATATTCTCATCGGATCAGGGAATCTTTCGAGTACCTTTTCCAGGAAGTCTACACCAGTCATTTCCGGCATTCGCTGGTCAGTAATGATAACATGAACTTTTTTTGCTGCCAAAATTTTCAATGCCTCTTCGCCACTGATAGCTACCAGTACATGGTACTTGATCCGGAAGGTAGCTTTGAATGAAAATAAATTATTCTCTTCATCGTCTACATAAAGAATTGTTATTTTATCTGCTGACATATGTGGGTAATTTACAATAAATCATTTTATAGAAAAAATTCCATCCAATTTACTATTGGTCATGCTGAACATTTTCCATGCAGGAGGTAATCCAATTGACCAAAACAGCTGCTAAATTATAAAGGCTTTTGTTTAATCAGCTCATCGTAATTTAAAAATAATAGTAAAATTAATCAATTTTGAACTTTAATCACATCATAACATTGTTTTATTTTAATACCTCTGTCATATTTTCGGATAGCCCAACAATTACGCTAATAAATAACCCAATAATTAAAATAGTGTTACCTGAAGAGAAATTGAAAATCTGCACTGCGGATATTTTAAATAAAAGACTTATTATTCGAACAAATTTTGTTGTCAAAACATAAAAGCCACTTTTATGTTGTTATAAAAGTAAATAACGGTAAGGAATTTATTATTACCTTGCCTGTAAACACACTGATAATATGACTCGCTCACCTGTTAAAGTTTTGTATATTGATGATGAAGAAAATAATCTTCTCGCATTTAAAGCAAGTTTTAGGAGACAATATGAAATTTACACTGCAAATTCTGCAGCAGAGGGATTAAAGGTGTTGGAGAATTTACCGGTTGAAGTGATCATTGCAGATCAGAAAATGCCTCACATGACCGGCGTAGAGTTTTTTAAGAGCATCACAGACACTTATCCCGATCCGGTCAGGATTCTTCTGACAGGATATACGGATATATCTGCCCTGGCAGATGCCATCAACCATGGTGATATTTACAGGTATATCACAAAGCCCTGGAATGATCTTGAGCTGCATAATTCCATAAAAAATGCACATGAAGCCTACCGCTCTAAAATAGATCTCAGAAATAAAGTTAGGGAACTTGAGAAAACCAATGATGAACTCAACAGGTTTATCTACAGTATTTCACATGAACTGCGTGCCCCACTCGTATCTGTGATCGGTATTGTTAACCTGGTAAAAATGGAAGGACTTTATCATTCAAGCGGTGAGTACTGGGAACTGATTGAGTCCTGCTCGAACAAACTTGATTATTATATCCAGAAAACACTTCAATATTATAAGAACAACAAGAATACATCAGATAAATCTGAGATCAATTTTAAAAAACTGGTAGATGAAATCATTGATCTTTATTCTTACACAGACCGCGACACCCAATTTAACCTTCACATCAACCAGCCTAACCCTTTTGTAGGTGACGCTTTCAGACTGGAAGTAATTCTGGGAAACCTCATCTCAAATGCCATCAAATATCAGAAAGATACAGAAGAACATAAGATCGTAGACATTACAATAGATGTCAACCCCTTTTCTGCAGAAATCGCTATTACAGATAATGGCCTTGGTATTCTCAACGAACATCTGGAAAAAATCTTTACCCAATTTTTTAAGACTAAAAACAATAAGGGAAGCGGCCTGGGACTATTTATAGTAAAAGAAGCTTTAAATAAGATGAACGGAAAAATATCTGTAAAGTCTTCTCTTAATCAAGGTACGACGTTCAAAATTACTATTCCCAATGCTAATTAATATAGAAAGACCAATCAGGGTAATGCTGATCGATGACAATATCATTGATCTTAAAATCAATTCCAAGATTATCCTGATCTCCAAACTTTTTGATGAAATCATCCAGTGCCAGTCCGGAGAAGAAGCGTTGAACTACTTCACTATGAACTCCGGACAACTAAATAAACTTCCAAATCTGATTCTGCTGGACATTCAGATGCCTGAAATGGACGGTTTTGAATTCCTTGATAATTACAAACAAATGCCCGCAGAATGGAAAGCCAACTGCCTGGTGGCGATGCTGTCATCAACACTGGATTTTGGCGATATCCGCAAGGCAGAAGCTAATTCGTACGTACTTAAGTTATTGAAAAAGCCACTGATCCCCGCAGAACTTGCCGCAATCTTTAATGCTAATTTTAATATTACTGGCTAATATCAGTTCCCCTTGAACTCCCCTTTTCTTGCCATTCTGTTTGCTTTTGCCAATGCCAGGAATGAGGCCTGAGCAGCTTTTACATTTTCATCCTTTCCCGCCCATATTTCGAGCGCAGGCTGATGTAAAGCTCTTGAAAAAGAATAGGTGACCGGCCAGGGCAATATCGATTGATAACTGAGGTTCATCGCATTTAAATTTGCAGAGGCCATCTCCGTATCCTGCCCGCCGGAGAGGAAGGCAATCCCTGCAACTGAAGCCGGAACAGCGTTGAGCAGACAGGCTACAGTCAGTTCAGCAACTTTAGCGGCATCAGCTTTTTGTTTTGATTCCTGTCCGGGCAAAACCATATTAGGTTTAAGTATCAGCCCGCGTAGTTCCACTTTCAGCAGCTGAAGCTGATTAAATAATTCGCGAAGAGTACTCTCAGTAACTTCGGCACAACGCTCAATCGTATGATCCCCATCCATAATGACTTCTGGCTCAACAATAGGTACAATCCCAGCCTGCTGACAGGCAGCAGCATACCTTGCCAGGGCATGTGCATTGCTGACGATACAGCCTCGTGATGGTAAGGACCCTTCAATGCGTATCACAGCTCTCCATTTGGCAAAACGCAGGCCTTTTTCTTTATAGGAGACCAGGCGTTCTGCGAGATCGTCCAGACCTTTGGTAACTTTCTCACCGGCAAAGCCAGGAAGATCCTCCGTACCTTCATCCAGCTTAATCCCGGGGATTATGCCAGCCTGATTCAAAACCGCTATAAAGGGAAGACCTGACAGTGTTTTCTGATCTACCGTTTCATCAAACAGGATCGCTCCATTGATATAATCTCCTATTCCGGGCGTAGTGATCAGCACTTCGCGGTAAGCTCTCCTAAAGGCCTCTGTTTGCGGTATACCGGCAGCCTCAAAACGTTTATTGAGCGTAGCAACGCTTTCATCGATTGCAACTAAGCCCTTATAGTCTGCTACCATGGCCTGTGCAGTCATGATCAGTTGATCTTTGTTTTCCATGTCAATTGAATATTATAAACAAATAACAGGCAGGCAAAATGAATTGTTCAGTGAGAACAGTTATCTATACAAAAATATGACGGTTACAAAATTTGCTTCCAAAAGCGTGTTAACATTATGACTTCAGGAGCTGGAAGACTTTGTTCACATCCTTTTCATCACTGGAAGTAAATTTTAATTTTTTATCAGCCCCGTACAGGTACATGGCAGGATACTGCTTTGGATGGAAAGACATGATAAAGACGTGATCCCGGTCCTGCAATATCTTTACGTTTTTCTGAACAGACAGCTGTTTTGCAAAAGTGCCTGTGAAATAGTCTATAGAACGATATTCATCCTGTGATACCAGATAGATATTAACATTCGCCATTTCTTTATAACGTTTGTTAAATTGTGAAACCACCTTCTGGCAGTGGCCACAGGTAGCATCAAAGAAAAACACAAATGATTTTTTCCCTGTTGGAATAGAATAAGTTGAAAATTGAGAGTTATCCCTATTGTAAAATATAGCGTTGGGAACTGTTGAACCAAGATCCTGTGCAACCGCACCAAAAGAAAGAAAAATTACTGTTAAGCAGGTTAAAAAGAGTTTCATAGATATATTTTCAAATAATTTCTTCAAATATCGCTTTCGGCATTCAGTGTTATGTCAGCCAAATTACAGTTTTATGTAAAAAAGACCTGATCAGCAGGTTATATTAGAGGGTGTTATAATAACCAACCAGCTTTTCTATCCCTGCATCAGTTTTTAAATTGAGCTTATTGTTCCTGACGTAAGCTTCCAGCTCGGTCTGCTTATCGCCAAGGGCCCCAAAAATTGATTTTTTGTCTTTCTTTACTGCGATGCCCTTTCCATCGCGATACAGATAATATGTAATGACATGGAAAAAAGACTTGACAGTGATATTTGAATTGTATTCTTTATTCTGCTGAATGATCTTCGACGATCTTTTCAATAATTTAACCTTACCATCTTCCAGTACTTCAAAATAAGAAGATGGTGTTGTACCGGGAACATCTGTAAACCCAAGCCGGAAATGTCTTTGAATAATCCCTTCCTCTTCGGGGAAAGCAAGGTTAAACTCAATCGGTCTTTCTTTTAGCATCACATTATCATCATCACCAGACTTCAGATAGATCAGATCTTCAACTTCATCATACCTGATACTTAAGTCTTTGTAAACTTTTAAATTGGGTAATTTAAGATCTCCCGTCAGCCACTCGGAACTTAGGTATGGGCTGCCCTCCACATTCAAATAATGATCACGTTTACCCACCAGTTCGCCCCTGGCATCCTGGATCAATATGGTTTGCTGAAATTGTTGGGCAACAGTGGTAAAACCGGTTAACATAAATATGGCTCCTGCAAGGAAGATATAAGCTTTTCTCATAAAATGAATTGGATGTTGTAAATTAATAAAAATCAACCTGCTTTCAAACAATGTTTAAACGACAAAGGCTTCCTGATATGGAAGCCTTTGTCGTTTAAACATTGTTGAATATTAGTAACCAGGATTCTGTGTAACTGTACCGGCAGAGTTGATCACCTCTGATTGCGGTATAGGGAAAAGATTACGGAAGGTTTGTGTATTGCCTGTCTGATTATAACGGCGCAGGTAAAAGAAACGCTGTCCTTCATGTGCCAGTTCCAGTCTGCGCTCTTTTCTGATTGCAGTCAGCAGGTCGGCCTGATTAGCAGCAGTTGAGGCAACTAATCCGGCACGTAAACGGATTACATTTAAATCTGCCAGAGCTCCGGTAAAGTTATTTAACATTGCTCTGGATTCAGCGCGTGTCAGGTAAACTTCCGAAAGACGCATCATCATCACATTATCCACTCCGGGGTTAACCTGAGAATATTTAAGTTGTTTTGATGCT
>Ga0163161_10000921_pt1 | contig 22712 bp, 20 predicted proteins | sample S45metaG_FD_129847 | JGI IMG/M metagenome (GOLD analysis project Ga0163161, IMG submission 129847) | Switchgrass rhizosphere microbial communities from Kellogg Biological Station, Michigan, USA - S4-5 metaG | ecosystem: Host-associated > Plants > Roots > Rhizosphere > Soil | place: USA... | reverse complement strand
TCCAATAAATCCAATCATTTAATGAACAATAACCAAATTTATGAAAAAAAATCAACTTATTTCGCTGGCGATATATGCAATGAGAGTTTCGATTTACCAAATACTTGCAATAATAATTTTTACCTGCGGTGCATTTGCCAAAAATGTCGACGCCCAGGATTTTCTGAATAAACCAATTTCGATCAAAGCCGATCAAACAGATATTAAAACCATCATAGAGAAAACAGAACACTTAGCCAATGTGAAGTTTGTTTACAGTCCACAATTAATAAACTCCGACCGTAAAGTTTCCATTAATGTGGTAAACCAAAAGCTTAAATACTTTCTTGAGAATTCGCTAAAACGTTATGACGTGGGATATAGGATAGTTAAAGATCAGATTTTGCTCTATTCTATTCCCGCCAATAACAACTTAGAACTGCTAAAAGCTTTCGAAGGTATTGTTACCGGAAAAGTAACCGACAGTAAAGGAAATGCCATTCCGGGCGTATCGGTTACCGTTAAAGGTAAATCAATCGGAACCACCACCGATGTAAACGGTGCTTTCTCTTTAAAAGGTTTAACCGTTGATAGCCGCGTACTGATAGTGCGCTATGTAGGTTTTATTTCAAAAGAAGTAAACTTATCACCTGGAAATGCCGACGAAAACCTGAATATCACCCTATCCGAAGATAATCTCCAGTTAGAAAGTGTGATGGTAACCGGGGGTAACCCGAAGAAAAAATTAGAGAGTAGTGTAGCACTTACCTCAGTGAGCAATAAAGATATCACCAACAGGGCACCCTTAAATAGTACCGATTTGCTAAAAGCCATACCTGGCTTAACGGTTGAGAGTACAGGTGGCGACGGCCCGGGCAACGTTTGGGTAAGGGGCTTTCCACAACAGGGTGGCTATATCTTTTTGGGTATCCAGGAAGATGGTTTACCGCTTTTGCCAACAGGTTTTAATACCAACCCATCGGTAGATCAATATTATAAAACAGATTTAACCATCCAGAATATTGAAGCCGTTAGAGGTGGTAACGCCTCAATCATCCAGGCCAATACACCAGGTGCTGTGGTTAACAACATCAGTTATGTGGGTGCCGATAAACAATACGGTCAGGTAAAATTTACCACGGGTTTTTCTCAGGGCTTATACCGTTTTGACGCCAATACGGGAGGAAAAATAAACGATCAGATCAAATACAACATCGGTGGTTTTTACCGCACGGATAATGGCGTGGTAGACCAAGGTTTTAACCCAGCCAATCAAGGAGGGCAGATTAAAGGTAACATGACTTTTAATTTCAAGAACAACAAAGGTTTTATCAGAGTGTACGGAAAATACCTGAATGACAAGGTTCAGTTCTTGTTAACGAGTTATTATCCTTATGATGGTACTGGAAAACCGACCACTTACCGCGATTACGATATGGCTTCACAATCGATCGTACCGCTTCAAACCGAATGGAGTTATAACGATCCTGCAACAGGAAACCACAACTTTAGCTTAACAGATGGTATCCATACCAAATTGGGATCTGGCGGCTTTCAGTTCAACTATTTAACAGATGGCGGCTGGCAGATTGTGAACAATTTCCGATACCAAAATACCCATACCAATTCTACGTACACCGTTCCGGCTGGAATTACGGCCAGAACTGCTGCAACTCCTTATTATTATCCAGGCGGTGCAGTTGCTCCATTCGTTACCGGCGACTATGTAATCACTTCATCAGCAAACGGACAAATCAATAGCGATAAGCAGATTGTTGATTATTTAGACCTGAAGAAGACCATTAAAAACCACAGTTTAGGCATCGGCGCAGGCATTCATCAATATAACCGCGACGATTTGCGTTATGCTTTCCGGTCGTTCTCAGAGTTTAAAGAACATCCAAGCATCATTTTGCAATCGCCTACAGCTGCAGAAAGAACAATTCAAACTAAAAACACCTTTATCGGCGATACCAGAACATTATCTGCCTATGCCACCGATGAGATTAAAATCTCAGAGAAATGGCGTTTGGATATCGGTGCAAGGATCGACAATCAGAATGTAAAGGGCGACAGACCATACTATGCCTTAAATGCAAACGGAACAGTAAATACTACAGCAGCTGCTACCGCAACAATTTTAGGATATACACCATACGATGAAACCCTAACCAATTGGTCAGCATCATTAGGTGCCAACTATAAGATCAACTCTACTGCGAGTATTTTCGCAAGAGCGACAAAAGCCTACAACGCACCAAATGTTGGCGATTACAATGCCGCCGCTTTTAATGCTGCAAACATTAAAAAACGCCCCGTGTACTTAGGTGAAGTAGGTTTTAAATATGCCAAGAACAATCTGGCCATTTTTGCCTCAGGCAGTTATTCGGCCATTAAAAATGTGTCGCTAACCATCAATGTTCCAACAACGGCTGCAGGTACACAAGCTTTGGTTGCCTTTGGTTCTACGCGTACTTTCAGTGCAGAGTATGAGGTTTCTTACAAAATAGCCAAACCATTGAGCTTACGTTTAACCGGAACCTTACAGGATTCCAAATATACGGACTACGAAGCTTCTACAAAGGGAAATGCAGCAGTATTGGCCGAATTTGGAGACCGTACCTATAGTTTTACCGGAAAAAGAACGGAACGTGTTCCGGTTTTAAATACTGAGCTTGGTGCAAACTACGATTACAAAAACTTTAACTTATATGTAGCAGCAAACTATGTGGGCAACCGTTTCACTTCGCCTAGCGATAGCTATAAATTACCAGCTTATGTAGTAATGAAAGCCGGGGCAGGATATAATTTCACTAAAAAAGTTTCAATAAGATTTTGGGCAGACAACTTGTTAAATGCAAAAGTTTTGACAGAAGGTGATGTTCGCGGAGATCAGTTCAGAGATTTCTCGACCGTGACCCCTGGCACATTAATGATTGGCAGAACATTACTTCAACGTACTTTCTGGGGATCATTGGCTTATTCATTTTAACAAACAAAACCGGAGTTTACGCTCCGGTTTTTTTAATTCTAAAACATCATGACAACAAGAAGATCATTTTTACAAAAAGTAAGCTTCGCCAGTGCAGCGGCCTTTTTAAGTCCATCATTCATTACGACAGCTTTTGCAGAGTCTGCTAAAGTCTCAAAAATCGGAATCGGTCTGTTCACCCTGCGCGAACAATTAACTGCTGACGTGAAAGCCACTATCGAACAAGTAGCTAAAATCGGGTACAACCAGGTAGAAACCTATTACGGTTATCCGGGAAAATACGAAGTGAAAGGTTTTTGGGGTTTAGAAGCTAAAGATTTCAACGCTTTATTAAAAAACAACGGACTCACCTCTCCCAGTGGCCACTATAATTTAACCGATTTTTTATCTACCGGCGACGATAAAGTATTAAAGTCGCACATCGAGACCGCGGCAACCGTGGGTCAGAAATATTTCGTCATCCCCGCACTGCCTACAGATATCAGAACCAATGGCTCATTAGACGATTACAAACGCATGGCCGCAAAATTTAATGACGCTGCTGCCCTTTGCCAGAAATCAGGTTTGAAACTGGCTTATCATAACCATAATTTCGAATTTAAAGACCAGGGAGGTGGTGTTACAGGTTACGATATTTTATTGAAGGAAACCGATGCCAAACTGGTCGGCTTTGAGCTCGATATCTTTTGGGCGGTAAATGCAGGATTGGATCCGGTTGAGATGTTCAGGAAAAATCCGGGTCGGTATAAGATGTTCCATGTAAAGGATATGGATAAAACAGACAAAGCTGTTTTTGTGGAAGTTGGTTCAGGAAGAATTGATTTTAAAAGCATTTTCGCCGCGTCAAAACTGGCTGGAGTAGATTATATTTTCACCGAACAGGATATCATTAAAAAAGAACCTTACAAGAGTGTCGCTGAAAGCTACAATTACATCAAAAAAAATCTACTTTAAGCAGATTTTAAGCAAAAAAAAATGCCATTTTATGATTTATTAGTAAAGAATGTACTCACCTATACTAAATGTATTTTTTACACCAAGTAAAAGAACTAAAAAATAGCGATCTAAATAGCAATAAAGCCATAAAATGACATTTATTTAGAACAATTCTACTCAGTAACAATCACATTGCAGACGAATATTTTACCGCTAAAAATTTACTCTTTTCGTTATATTTTTTCTAATATTACTAATTCAACACATAAGTAACCAATATATAAAATCATAAAGACGATGCACAGAAGAGAAGCACTCAAAAACGTTGCATTTTTGTTGGGAGGGGCAATCTCGGCAAGTACAATGGGCGTTTTGTTTGAAAGTTTTACGCTCCCCGAAAACGAAAAAAACTTCGTCCTCTATTCGCTAGAAGACGAAAAGATTTTTGCTGAATTTGCTGATATTATTGTTCCGACTACCAAATCATCTGCAGGAGCCAAAGCTGCGGGTTTGGGAAAATTTATTCCGATGATGATGAAAGATTGTTATCCTGCAACCATGCAAACCTCGTTTGCGCAGGGATTCAAGGATCTTCAGGCCAAATCGATGAAAGATTTCGGGAAAAGTTATGTCACTTTAACAGCGGCCGACCGTAAAAAACTAATGATCGATTTAAGGGCAATCGCTCTTGCGCAAAAAGAAAGCAAATCAGAAGAAAACAAAGATTTGGCTTACTTTTTTATTACCGCCAGAGATTTAACCTTACTTGGTTATTATTCTTCAGAAATTGGTTGTACCAAAGCACGTGAATATGTACTTATTCCGGGCCGGTATGACGGCAATGCGCCATTAAAACCAGGTCAAAAATCCTGGGCAACCTAATTTCTAACCACTACAACAAAACATCATGAATTTAAATACAAATTTAAAAGCAGAAAATACTTACGATGCTATTGTGATAGGATCGGGGATCAGTGGCGGCTGGGCTGCAAAAGAACTTACCGAGAAAGGTTTACGTGTGTTGATGCTTGAAAGAGGCATGAACATTGAGCACATTACAGGTTACGAAACGGCAATGAAAAATCCATGGGATTTTAAACATGCCGGTAAACTTACCGAAGAGCAAAAACGTACCCATCCGGTGCAAAAAAGAGATTACCCTTATCAGGAAGCAAACGAAAAATGGTGGGTAAATGATTTAGAGTGCCCATATACCGAAGATAAACGTTTCGATTGGTACCGTGGTTTCCACGTTGGTGGTAAATCTTTGATGTGGGGCCGTCAAAGTTACCGTTTCAGCGATCATAACTTTGAGGACAACAAAAAGGATGGTCATGGAACTGATTGGCCAATTCGGTATGCCGATCTTTCTCCCTGGTATGATTATGCAGAGCGATTTGCCGGAATTAGTGGATCAAAAGAAAATTGGCCAACCTGCCCTGACGGTGAATTTTTACCTCCAATGGATTTAAACATTGTAGAAAAATCGGTAAAGGCCCGTGTTGAAGAACATTACAAAAAAGAACGTATTATTATGATCGGCCGTGTTGCCAATCTTACTGTTCCGCACAAAGGCCGTGGAAATTGCCAATACAGGAACTTATGTAGCCGCGGTTGTCCTTTTGGCGCTTATTTCAGCACGCAATCTTCTACCCTACCTGCGGCAATGGCAACAAAAAGGTTAACGGTTAGACCATACTCGATCGTAAATCATATCATTTACGACAAGGACACCAAAAAAGCAAAAGGCGTAATGGTAATCGATGCGGAGACCAACAAAACAATGGAATTTTATGCAAAAATTGTTTTCGTTAATGGTTCTACATTAGGTTCAACATTTGTGCTGTTAAACTCAACATCCGAAGCCCATCCAAATGGATTAGGTAATGGAAGTGGCCAGTTAGGTCATAACTTAATGGATCACCATTTCCGTTGTGGAGCTAACGGAGAAGCTGAAGGCTTTGAGGATAAATATACTTATGGTCGCCGTGCAAACGGAATTTACGTACCGAGATATCAAAATATTGGTAACGATAAACGCGATTATTTACGTGGCTTCGGTTACCAGGGCGGTGCAAGCAGAAGCAACTGGCAAAGTGATGTTGCCGAGTTATCATTTGGTGCAGATCTGAAACAAAAAATGACTACCCCAGGAAAATGGACCATGGGATTGGGTGGTTTCGGAGAAATGTTACCTTATTATGAAAATAAGGTTTACATTGATAAAACCAAAAAAGACAAATGGGGTCAGCCGGTATTGGCAATCGATTGCGAATACAAAGAAAATGAGAAAAAAATGCGTGTGGATATGATGAACGATGCTGCCGAAATGTTAGAAAAAGCAGGCTTGAAAAACATCAAAACATTTGACAATGGCTGCTATCCAGGCATGGCCATCCATGAGCAAGGAACGGCAAGAATGGGTAACGATCCAAAAACATCGGTATTGAATAAATGGAACCAGATGCACGAAGTAAATAATGTTTTCGTAACGGATGGATCGTGCATGCCATCCATCGCTTGCCAAAATCCATCGCTAACATTTATGGCTTTAACTGCCCGCGCTTGTGATTATGCTGTAAAAGAATTAAAGAAAAAGAACATTTAAAACAGAGGTAAAAGGCTTAAGGTTTAAGGTATAGGGTAATAGCCCTACGCTTTAAACCTTTTGTCGTAACCTTATATTCTATGAAGAGAAAATTAAGAATGGGCATGATAGGCGGCGGAAAAGACGCGTTTATCGGTGCCGTACATCGTTTGGCTGCCAATATGGATGGTCTTATCGAATTATCTGCCGGAGCTTTAAGTGTAAATCCTGAAATCGGATACGAATCTGGAAAAATGTTATTTCTTCCGGATAACAGGATCTACACCAATTACGAAGAAATGCTGACCAAAGAAAGTGAACTGCCAGCAGATGAAAAAATTGATTTTGTAACGATTGTTACCCCAAACTTCGCTCACTTTGCGCCCGCAATGATGGCTTTGGATAAAGGTTTTAATGTGGTAATTGAAAAACCGATTACTTTAACCTTAGACGAAGCAAAACAGCTAAAAGCCAAAGTAGAAGAAACAGGTTTAACCTTATGTTTAACCCATACCTACTCGGGCTATCCGATGGTTAAACAAGCCAAACAAATGGTTAGCGAAGGTGCTTTAGGTGCCATCAGAAAAATAATCGTCGAATATCCTCAAGGCTGGTTAAGTACCCTTTCAGAACGTGAAGGTAATGCCCAGGCCGCCTGGCGAACTGATCCGTCTAAAACCGGAAAAAGTGGTAGTATGGGCGATATTGGTACCCATGCCGCACATCTGGCAGAATATATCTCTGGTTTAAAAATCACTAAGATCTGTGCCGATTTAAGTATTGTTGTTCCGGGTAGGGCCATTGATGACGACGGAAACGTATTGTTAAAATTCGATAACGGATCTAATGGGGTCCTCGTCGCCTCACAGATTGCGGCCGGAGAAGAAAACGCACTAAAAATTAGAATTTATGGCGAAAAGGGCGGCATGGAATGGCATCAAATGGAACCAAACACCTTAATTGTAAAATGGTTAAATGCTCCTGCCCAGATTTACAGAACAGGCAATGGTTACATGGGTAGTTTTGCGCAGCACAATACCCGTACACCCGGAGGCCACCCTGAAGGCTATTTAGAGGCATTTGCAAATATTTACAAAAATTTTGCGTTAACAGTGGATGCCAAGTTGAATAATGAGCAACCTACTGCAGAAATGTTAGACTTTCCTGGTACAGAAGACGGAATCAGAGGGATGGCATTTATCGAAAATGTAGTGGCTTCCAGTCAATCGGACCAAAAGTGGTTAGATTATAAATTATAACAATCGAGCATGACAACGATAAAAGGACCAGCAGTATTTTTAGCACAGTTTATAAGCGACGAAGCCCCATTTAACTCTTTAGATAATATCTGTAAATGGGCAGCGGGATTAGGTTTCAAAGGCATCCAGATGCCAACCTTAGATGCCAGATTTATCGACCTTCAAAAAGCGGCTGAAAGCAAAACTTATGCAGATGAGTTGAAAGGAAAAATCGCATCTTATGGTTTAGAAATCACTGAACTTTCTACACATTTACAAGGTCAGTTGGTTGCCGTACACCCAGCTTACGACGATCTTTTTGATGCCTTTGCACCAAAAGAAGTACATAAAAACCCAAAAGCAAGAACGGAATGGGCGGTACAACAAATGAAATATGCCGCAAAAGCATCTCAAAACCTAGGTTTAAATGCACACGCTACTTTTAGTGGTTCATTATTGTGGCAATATTTCCATCCCTGGCCACAACGCCCTGCCGGATTGGTTGAAGAAGGTTTTGCTGAACTGGCAAAGCGTTGGACACCAATACTAAACGAATTCGACCAAAACGGAGTTGATGTTTGTTACGAAATACACCCTGGAGAAGATTTATTTGATGGCGAAACCTACGAAATGTTCCTCGCGGCGGTAAATAATCATCCTCGGGCATGCTTATTGTATGACCCTTCTCACTTTGTGTTGCAACAATTGGATTACATTCAATACATAGATTTTTACCACGAACGCATCAAAGCCTTCCACGTAAAGGATGCAGAATTTAATCCTACAGGCAAACAAGGCACTTTTGGTGGATACCAGAGTTGGGCAAACCGCGCCGGACGTTACCGTTCGCCAGGTGATGGACAAGTTGATTTTAAAACCATTTTTAGTAAATTGGCGCAATATGATTTTAAAGGTTGGGCTGTTATGGAATGGGAATGCTGTATCAAAAACCAGGAAGATGGTGCCCGCGAAGGTGCTGAATTTATAAAAAAGAACATTATTAATGTAACCGATAAGGCATTTGATGATTTTGCCGCATCGGGAAGTGATAGCGCTTTCAATAAAAGAATATTAGGATTACAAGATTAACAAAACACAAAACACACACAAGATGAAAAAAACATTTTTAGCTTTAGGCGCTGTAGTCATTTTTATGGCGTCGTTTTCAAAGGCTGATTTATCGAGAGAGAAAACTGTGGCTGCAACGGCAACAATGACGAACCATGCTGCTTTTCAGTCAAATCCAGGCGAGAAACTGATCAACAAAAATGATTGCCTGGGCTGCCACAACAAGACCAATAAAATTATCGGTCCTGCTTATGTAGAAATTGCAAAGAAATATCCCGCTAACGAGAAAAACATCAATATGTTAGCCGATAAGATTATTAAAGGTGGAACCGGAGTTTGGGGCAATATGCCCATGACTGCTCATGCTACACTTAAAAAAGACGATGCAAAATTGATGGTAAAGTACATTTTATCCCTAAAAAAATAATTTTAACCAAATTAGCAAATCGATTTACTAAATATGAAAACAGAGCAAGAAAATAAAAACACGAGTAACCGCCGTGATTTTATTAAAACTTCGGCTATTGCAGCCGCAGCATTTATGATCGTACCCCGCCATGTTTTGGGTGGGCCGGGTTATTTAGCACCAAGCGATCGCTTATTGGTTGCCGGCATCGGTGTTGGTGGAAAAGGCCAAAGTGATTTAGATATGTTCAACAAAAGTGGAAAAGCAGACATTGCTTTTTTATGTGATGTTGATGATCGCCGCGCTGCCAATAGCGTGAAGGCTTTCCCTAAAGCCAAATACTATAAAGACTGGCGCGAGATGTTAGATAAAGAACATAAAAATTTTGATGCTGTTTCTGTTTCCACTCCAGATCATAACCATGCCATCCAGGCTTTGGCAGCTATGCAACTCGGCAAACACGTGTATGTTCAAAAGCCGTTAACACACGATATTTATGAAGCGCGTATCTTAACCGCTGCTGCAAAAAAATATAAAGTGGTTACGCAAATGGGTAATCAGGGTGCATCAAACGATGGCCCGCGCCAAATGAAAGAATGGTACGAAGCCGGCTTAATTGGCGATGTGCATACCGTTTATGCCTGGACTAACCGCCCGGTTTGGCCTCAGGGGATTCCCTGGCCAACTACAAAAGCAGAAATCCCTAAAGAATTAGACTGGAATTTATGGTTGGGAACGGCTCCTGAAAAGGATTTCGTAGATAAACTGGTTCCTTTCAACTGGCGTGGCTGGTGGGATTACGGAACTGGCGCCCTGGGCGATATGGGCTGTCACCTGATCGAAGCTCCTTTTAGTGTATTGAATTTAAAATATGCCAAAGAAGTGGAAGCGAGTGTTGGTTCTGTGTATGTGGATGAATTTAAACGCGGCTATTTCCCTGAAAGCTGCCCTCCGTCAAGTCACGTAACCTTAAAATTCCCTAAAACGAATAAAACCAAAGGTGATGTTACCTTACATTGGATGGATGGTGGTATTCAGCCAGAACGCCCTGAAGAATTAGAAGCAAATGAAACATTTGGCGATGGTGGCAATGGTACCCTGTTTATCGGGACAAAAGGTAAAATGATGTCTGAAACGTATAGTGCAAACCCAAAATTATTGCCTTTAAGTAGAAATAAAGACATTAAAGTAGCACCGAAATATGCCCGTGTACCAGATGGTGCTAACGGACACTACAAACAATGGGTGGAAGCTGCAATTGCTGGTTATGGCAAACAAGAAGTGAGCTCTCCTTTCGAAATTGCAGGTCCATTAACCGAAGCCTTATTGATGGCCAACCTGGCAATCAGAAGTTTCGACATTCAAAAAACAGTAAATGGTAAGGTTACTTATCCAGGCAGATACACTAAAATGCTTTGGGATAACGACAACATGAAAGTAACCAATTTTGACGAAGCCAACCAGTTTGTAAAACGCGAATACCGCAAAGGCTGGAACAATTTAACTCTTTAATACATCAACAAACCTCGCAGGTTTCAAAAACCTGTGAGGTTTAAACTTAAAAAAATGAAAAAAATCTTTCTTTCTGCCTGTATCTTACTTGCAGTAACACAAATATCAAAAGCTCAAAAGGGCTTCAAACCATTGTTCGATGGCAAAACAACTACAGGTTGGCACACTTACAATAAAACCACTGTTGGTAGTGGCTGGCAAGTTCAGGATGGTGCACTACACTTAGATTTAGCAAAAAAAGGTGAAGACGGTGGTGGTGATTTAGTTACCGATAAAGAATATGGCGATTTCCATTTAAAATATGAGTGGAAAGTAGCGCCAAAGGCAAATAGTGGTCTAATCTTTTATGTGCACGAAGAGCCAAAATACCATGCTACCTACTCTACAGGTTTAGAAATGCAGGTAATCGATAACGACGGTCACCCGGATGGAAAAATCACCAAACACCGTGCAGGTGATTTATACGACCTGGTAAAAAGTTCATCGGAGCCAGTTAAAGCTGTTGGCGAATGGAATAAAGCAGAAATCATTAGCAAAAAAGGTAATTTAACTTTAATTTTAAACGGAGTTGAAGTGGTGAAAACTACGCTTTGGGATGACAACTGGAAAAAAATTGTTGCAGGTAGCAAGTTTGCAACATGGGAAAACTGGGGAACGTTTAAAACTGGCAAAATCGCCTTACAAGATCATGGAGATGAGGTTTGGTACAAAAACATCTCTATTAAAGAACTGTAAATAAGGTTGAAGGCGGAAGGTATAAGGTTGAAGGTCACATCCTTCGCTTTAACAATATGCCTAAAACTTGATAATATAATGAGGCTAAAGGCGTAAGCGTAAAAGATTAAGGGTTTTACATCCCCTGCTTGAACCTTACGCCTTAAACCGTAAACCTAATAACCTTATATAAACCAAATGAATAGCACTACTCGCTTTAAACTCTCTGCCATGATGTTCCTGGAATTTTTTATCTGGGGCGCCTGGTTTGTTACTTTAGGGGCTTTCTTAAACAATAACCTAAAGGCAACCAATTCCGAAATTGGTTCTGTATTTTCAACCCAATCCTGGGGCGCAATTATTGCTCCGTTTATAATTGGCCTTATCGCCGACAGATATTTTAACGCTGAAAGAATTTTAGGTGTTTTACACATCATTGGTGCTATTTTAATGTATCAAATGTATAGTGCACCTGATGTAAGTGTTTTCTACCCTTACGTTTTAGGCTACATGATTTTATTCATGCCAACCCTTGCACTGGTTAATTCGGTGTCTTTTAATCAAATGAAAGACGCAGAAAAAGAATTTGCAAACATCAGAGTATTTGGTACCATCGGATGGATCATCGCTGGTTTATTGATCAGTTTCGCCTTCCACTGGGATTCTCCGGAAGGAATTCAGGCCGGATTGTTAAAAAGCACATTCTTAATGGCCGGTGTTGCATCTTTGGTATTGGGTTTATTTAGCTTCACCTTACCTGCAACCCCTCCTAAAGTGGCGAAAGACGAAAAAATAAAATTGAGAGACATTTTGGGACTAGATGCTTTAAAGTTATTGAAGGACAAAAATTTTGCTGTTTTTTTTATCTCATCAATCTTAATCTGTATTCCCCTAGCCTTCTATTACCAAAATGCAGGTCTATTCCTGGCAGATATCAAAGTCTCTAATCCAACAGGCAAAATGGCAATCGGACAGGTTTCTGAAGCATTGTTTTTACTTGCCATCCCTGTATTCTTTTCTAAATACGGCTTCAAGAAAACGATTATTGTGGGTATGTTGGCATGGGCCGTACGTTATGTACTTTTTGCTTACGGTAATGCAGGCAGTTTAAGCTTTATGCTGATTATCGGAATTGCACTGCATGGCGTTTGTTACGATTTCTTCTTTGTTTCTGGTCAGATTTACACCAACTCAAAAGCAGGGGAAAAATTTAAAAGTGCAGCGCAGGGTATCATTACACTGGCAACTTATGGTGTGGGTATGTTGATCGGTTTTAAGGTAGCCGGATTAATTACCGACATGTATAAAACGGGTGATGTAACTGACTGGAAAATGGTTTGGATTATTCCAGCAGGAATTGCAGCAGCAGTTTTCTTATTGTTCGCTGTACTATTCAACGATAAAACCAAAGCTGTAGTAGACGCTAAAACAGTTTAAAATGGCATCGAACCTAAACAGAAGAAATGCTTTAAAGAACATCATCGCAGGAACTGCTGCGATTGGTGTTTCATCCGGTATTTCAGCATTAGCAATGGATAACGCAGAATCAGATCAGCCATTAAGGCTAAAAGGAAATATTAACCACGCTGTTTGCCGTTGGTGTTTTAGCAGTTTTGATGTAGAAACACTTTGTATTGAAGCTAAAAAGATTGGTATTAAAGGTATTGATCTCGTTGGACCAGCAGATTGGCCTATTTTAAAAAAACATGGTTTAACATCTACCATGTGCAATGGTGCTGAAATTAATTTAACAGACGGTTTTAACGACGAAAAATTTCACGAAAAATTAATTCAAAACTATACCGCAATGATTCCGCTTGTGGCCGAAGCCGGTTACAAATATTTGATCTGCTTTAGTGGAAGCCGCCGCGGAAAAGATGATGAAACAGGCTGGAACAATTGTGTTAAAGGATTGAAACAGTTAATGCCTTTGGCTGAAAAACACAACGTTGTGTTGGTAATGGAGTTGCTGAACAGTAAAATTAACCATAAAGATTACCAATGCGACAGGACCTCCTGGGGAGCCGAGCTTTGCAAACGTTTGGGATCTGAAAACTTCAAATTATTATACGACATCTATCACATGCAGATTGATGAAGGTGATGTGATCAGAAATATCAGAGAATATCATCAATATATTGCCCATTACCATACTGCCGGTGTTCCGGGAAGAAACGAAATCGATGATACGCAGGAATTGTATTATCCGGCCATCATGAAAGCTATTGCCGAAACTGGCTTTAAAGGTTTCGTTGCGCAAGAATTTATACCTAAAAATGCAGATAAAATAGCCTCGTTAAAAACGGCGGTTTCTATTTGCGACATCTAAATAATATACCTATGTTATCAAGAAGAAGTTTTATTTTAAACAGTAGTATGGCTGCAGCTGCAGCCCTATTGGTGCCATCATTTGCCTGCCTGGCTGCCGATAAAAAATCAGTTGGCTTGCAACTATATTCTTTAAGGGATGAACTTCCGAAAGATGTAAGAGGAACAATAGCCAAAGTAGCAAAAGCTGGCTTTAAGGAAGTTGAAACCTATGGCTTTTCGATAAAAGATCAATTTTGGGGTTTAACACCTGCCGAATTTAAAAAACTGCTTGATGACAATGGATTAAAATCACCAAGTGGCCACTTCAGCCTGGGCAGTTATTTAACCGATGGCAACACTGAAGAGTTAAAAGCCGCTATTGCTGCTGCCAAAGTACTCGGAAGCGAGTATGTAACCATTCCCTGGTTAGATGAAAGCATCAGAAAAAATGCCGAAGACTATAAAAAAATAGCAGTTAAAATAAACGAAGCCGGAAAACTAGCGAAGGAAGCTGGTATCAGATTGGCCTACCATAACCACAATTTCGAATTCGAAAAACAAGGCGATACCACAGGTTATGAAATTTTATTAAAAGAGACCGACAAAAACCTGGTTGATTTCGAACTTGATTTATACTGGGTAGTACGTTCAGGAAACGATCCGATTAAACTCTTTAAAGAAAATCCGGGACGTTTTACCATGTGGCATGTTAAAGATATGGATAAGACAGATCCTGCACTAAATGCGGAAGTAGGAACCGGCTCAATCAATTTCAAACCTATTTTTGCCGATGCAAAACTTTCGGGTATGAAACATTTCTTCGTAGAGCACGAAACCAATTACAAACCCAACCCAATCGAATCTGTTGCAGCCAGCTGCGCATATATTAAAAAAGAAATTATTTAAATTTTAAATGATGAATTCAAGAAGAACATTCTTAAAACAGGCAGGATTAGCTGCCGGAGCGGCATTGTTAATTCCATCATTTGCCTTTGATAAAGCAAGTAAAAATGTTGGGCTACAATTGTATACCCTACGAGATGAATTGCCAAAAGATGTAAAAGGTATTATTGAAAAAGTAGCACAGGCAGGATATAAGGAAGTAGAAACCTATGGTTTTTCTGACGGAAAATTTTGGGGCTTAACTCCCAAAGAATTTAAATCCTTACTCGATAGCAATGGTTTAAAAGCACCGAGCGGCCACTACGGTATGGATGATTTTGTTAGAACAGGAAAAACAGATAAGTTAAAAGCAGACATCGAATCTTCAGCAGCCATTGGCGGTAAATATTTCACTATTGCCGGCGCACATGTGGACATGAGTAAAGGTGCAGATGGCTTCAAAAAAACCGCCAGCGATTTTAACAAAGTAGCCGAAATTGCCAAAGCATCTGGTTTAAAATTCGCTTATCACAACCATGATTTCGAATTTAAAAAATTGGGTGATACTACTGGCTACGACGTATATCTTACTGAGACCGACAAAAATCTGGTAAATTTTGAACTGGATTTATATTGGGCCGTTCGTTCAGGTAATGATCCCTTAGCCTTATTTAAAAAATACCCTGGCCGTTTCCCGATGTGGCATGTAAAAGATATGGACAAAGCCAAACCTGAATTAAACACAGAAGTTGGTAAAGGATCTATCGATTTTAAAGCCATTTTTGCCCAGGCTAAAGTTTCAGGCATGCAACATTTCTTTGTAGAGCACGAAAATAATTATCAACCCGATCCAATCGGTTCGATTAAAACCAGCTGCGATTATATCAAAGCCAGTTTGATTTAAATTTTATCTCCAAACCTCGCAGGTTTCTCAAACCTGCGAGGTTTTCTGCATACTAACCCAGCTTACCTTAACCTGATAGAACGGCAATACTTTTTAATTGCAGTACCCATAAATTTTACTGTGATCTGCCACCGATAAAACAGATGCTTCGTGCCTCCGCATGACAGCTGTTGGTTAAAAAGATTGTAGTGATAGCAGGACTTTCGTAACCGATACGCATTGGACCCTGCTTTCCAAAAAAGCAAATGACTCCCCCCTATCAAGCTTTACTAAATCGAATTAACAGATTATTCTCCCGCCATATTTTCTATCGAAAACCTAAAATTTCAAATATTAAAAGCAAATTTTATTGGTAACAATGGGGATATAAGCTTAATTTTTAGCATATTTGGGCTCATATCAAATAATTAATAATATAATTTAAAATTTAAAAATGAAAGTAGCAGTAGTAGGTGCAACCGGATTGGTAGGCACTGTCATGTTAAAAGTATTGGAGGAAAGAAATTTCCCTTTAACAGAGTTGATTCCCGTAGCATCAGAAAAGAGCGTTGGTAAGGAAATTACTTTTAAGGGTAAGAAGTTCCCAATTGTTAGCATGGATACTGCAATCAGCATGAAACCGGATATTGCCTTGTTTTCTGCTGGTGGAAATACTTCATTGGAACACGCCCCACGTTTTAAAGAAGCTGGAACAACCGTTATTGATAACTCTTCTGCCTGGAGAATGGATCCTGCAATTAAATTAATTGTACCAGAGGTAAATGCACACGAGCTTTCTATCGATAACAAAATCATTGCTAACCCAAACTGTTCCACCATTCAGATGGTGGTGGTATTAAAACCTTTGCACGAAAAATACAAAATTAAACGTGTTGTGGTTTCTACCTATCAGTCGGTTACCGGAACAGGTGTTAAAGCGGTTGAGCAGTTAATGAACGAGCGTAAAGGCATTGATGGCCCTAAAGCTTATCCATACGAAATAGACTTAAACGTACTTCCTCATATTGATGTTTTTTTAGAAAACGGCTATACCAAAGAAGAAATGAAAATGGTTAAGGAAACGAACAAAATCATGAGCGACGATAGCATTAAAGTTACCGCTACAACAGTTCGTATTCCGGTGATGGGTGGTCACTCCGAATCGGTAAACATCGAGTTCGAAAATGATTTCGATTTAGCTGAAGTACGCAGTATTTTAGAAAAGTCGCCAGGTATAATCGTTGTGGATGATGTAGCCAACTTAAAATACCCAATGCCGAAAGATGCGCATGAAAAAGATGAAGTTTTTGTAGGCCGTATCCGCAGGGATGAGTCAGCCCCTAAAGCATTAAACCTTTGGATTGTTGCCGATAACTTACGTAAGGGCGCCGCAACCAATGCCGTTCAGATTGCTGAATACCTGATTCAGAAAGAATTGGTTTAATCAATAAAATACAAGCCCTGATTTTTAAATCGGGGCTTTTTTATGCGCTCTCCAATATGAAATATATACCTCTTGCTTTAATCTATTCCAGGTTATTTATTGGTTTCGGAATTATTTTATTAAGCGTTTTCCACCTTGCCCATTATCCTTTTTTCGCCATCACCTTATTATCGATCGGTTTATTAACGGATGTTTTTGATGGAATAATCGCCCGTAAGCTGAATATATCTTCCGAAAAACTACGCCGTTTGGATTCCAGTATTGATCAGGTATTTTTTATTTCAGTAGCGGTTGCAACTTATATCCAATGTCCTGATTTTTTCAAAACCAACCTGATAAAATTGATTATCCTCGGGGCTTTTGAAGCCGCTACTTATCTGCTCAGCTACATCAAATTTAAAAAGGAAATTGCTACTCATTCTATTGGCGCCAAAATCTGGACATTAAGCATATTTGCCACATTGGTCGAAATCATGGTGCATTGCGAATCGGTAGTAATGTTTGAAATTTGTTTTTGGCTTGGTCTGTTAACCCGGCTGGAAATACTCGCCATTGTTTTTACGCTAAAAAAATGGACGAATGATGTACCCACCATTTATCATGCTATAAAACTAAGGCAGGGAAAGGAAATTAAGCGCAATAAGTTATTTAATGGATAATGTTTGTAAAGATGTTATCATAACACCCATCGCTTTTTAATTAGTTTTATCTTTGGCAATCTTCAACAGATAAAATTTCTATGCGATTAAAAATATATTCCTGCCTACTTTTAATTTTTGCTACAAGCCTTGTAAACGCCCAAAACAAGATCCAAAATCTCGAAAAGGCTTTCAATAGTTTATTAAATGATGAACAGGCAAAACATGCCATCGCATCTCTTTGTGTTTTGGATGCCAATACGGGTATAACGCTGTATGCCAAAAATGAACAGATTGGTTTGGCTACTGCTTCAACGTTAAAAACCATCACGGCAGCTACGGCTTTCAGTATTTTAGGGAAAGATTTTCAATTCCAGACCACCTTGGCTTATACCGGAACGATTACTGCAGATGGAATATTAAAAGGCAATCTGATTATTGTGGGAAGCGGCGATCCAACCCTGGGCTCATGGCGTTATCAAAACAAAGAAAATGCCGTGTTAATGCAGTGGGTTGCAGCCATCAAATCGGCAGGAATAAAAAAAATTGAAGGTGCAATAATCGGCGACGACCGTATTTTCGGTACCCAAACTACGCCCGAGGGCTGGGTTTGGCAGGATATTGGCAATTATTACGGTGCCGGAACTTCTGGGTTAGCCTGGCGGGAAAACCAATTCGACATTCATTTAAAGCCAGGAAGCAGTACTGCTGATGAAGTAAGGATCGTAAAGACAGTTCCAGCTACCCCTTATGTGCAACTCGTAAATGAATTGAAAACGGGTAGCGCCGGATCAGGAGATCGTGCTTATGCTTTCCTGCCCCCTTACAGCAATACTGCTTATATCCGTGGAAGCTGGGGCATGGGTATTGGTAAATCAGGTATCTCAGTCGCCCTCCCCGACCCTGCTTTCGATTGCGCTTACCGATTACAGGACACCCTGAAAAGATTAGGTATTTCCAGCGCTCAACAAGCCACTACCGCCCGTTTAATGACTTTAAACAATCAGGTGATTCCATCGCTTACACAAAAAATAAGTACCATCAGTTCTCCAAGCTTAAGCGAGATTACCTACTGGTTTTTAAAGAAAAGCATCAATTTATATGGCGAATCCCTCTTAAAATCAATAGCGATAAAATCAGGAAAAGCAGGTACAACGAGTAAAGGCGTCGAAACCGAAATCAATTTCTGGGCCGATAAAGGCATTGATAAAACTGCACTGAATATTATCGATGGCAGCGGCCTTTCGCCGGGCGATAGAATAACCACTGCGGCAATGGCAAGTGTGCTTTTCCAGATCCAGAAAGAGAATTGGTTTCCTGATTATTATAAAGCACTACCTGAATACAATGGTATGAAAATTAAAAGCGGAACCATAAATGATGTTTCGGCATTTGCCGGTTACCATACCGATGCGGCAGGAAATAAATATGTAGTGGTAATCAACATTAATAATTATAGCGGAAGTGGAATTAACAAAAAGCTATTCAAGGTATTGGATGAACTGAAATAATATCAGCACAAAATGCTATCATTCAGATAATTTCTCCCAAACACCACCCAGGCTGCGAGAATGTTTAACGGAATTAGCGCTAAGCCTAAACCAAACATAATAACTACATAGAAAAGAAAAAACAGGCAAAAAACACCTGTTAAAAATCTTTTAACCCTTATTCCATTCATCAAGAGTAAACTTCTAAACAAAAGAGTAGCGGAGAAAGCAAACAGAATAAGCTGAAACGAAGTTAACAGGCCAAAACGGGTAAATATCCAGCACATTTCGGGTAATAACAAAACGAGATAGTTTAAACCGAAGCTAAAAAACACCTTTGCCTTACTGAAAGGAAAATTTGACAGAAAGGATAAATAACGGTCGTTAAAAACTTTTTCCTGGTAAATCAGCACCACATGTGCAACAACAATACAGGAAGTGATGAGCATCAAGAGTCTTGAATTATTCTTAAGATCAGCAAAAACCAAAAATACACTCGAAATCAATACCCACGATAATAATTTGGTGAGCAGATAAGCCAACTTGGATTGATTTAAAACCTGAAAGCTAAACAATAAAAAAACAGGTTTATGCCATTTTTTGCTGATCCTGATTAACCAACCCGGTTGATTAGCCGCTATTAAACGATTATTTTCTCTCAGGCAGATATAGGCGCTGGCCATAATCAGCAGAACCTGAAAAAGCAAAATTCCGATTGAAATCAGGTAGAAGCCAAATACCAGACCTATGGTCATGGCATATAACGTATAACATAAAACAGGAATAAATATATAGGTATGCACGGTGCACCAGGCTAAAAACTGCTGCTTTCTGCTGGTGGAGTTGAAACTATAATACAAAAACTCTTGCTGGGGCAAAGTAAACTGGTTTAAAACGTATTTTACGCTTTTATAGGCATACAATGCGCTTGCCACAAGATAAAAAGCCATAATCAGTGGATTGCTTACCAAACTAATGGTGAAGAAAAATTGCCAGAAATCAATTTGTTCCGGCCTCACCGTACCTAAAGTATTGATAAATAAACAGTAACTGATCAATATCACGAAGAGGAACACCAGCATACCCGCATGGATACGGTAAAATCCATCTACAAATATTTTCTTTAAAGCCGTGTTTGAAGTAGTAAACATTAAAAATTTATCATGATCTGTTTATCCCCGATATCGATCTGCTTTAGTCCGGGTAATTTTACTTCATCCAGCGGCTGATGCGAGGACAGTAAAAAACTAACTTTTTCATTTTGGTAACTGGCATTGATCCAACGGTATAATACCTCTAAAGATGCTACATCAATCGTATTTAATGGTTCATCCAATAGGATCAGCTTAGGTTGCCCTAAAAAAGCCAATACCAATGACAATTTTTTGAGCATACCGCTGGAATACGAACCCAAAGGATTATGGATGTAAGGCCTCATCCCCATTTCGGTAATCAAATTTTCTTCCTGACCCAGAGCTGCGCCTTTTGCTTTGGCAAAAAGATCAATCATCTCTAACCCGGTTAAAAATTCAGGAAATAATGGCTCAGCCGCAGCGAAATTTACCAGTTTCCGGTACGCAACACCATGGCTTTTTAGATAAACTGTATTTATTGCAACATCACCTTCGAAAGACAATATCCCCGCTATTGATTTTAACAGCGTGCTTTTTCCGGTACCATTGCTGCCTTTTATCCAGAAAATACCTTTGGGAATTGTAATATTTTCTATCTTTAAAACAAGATGACCGAAATAAGATTTTTCAAATTGACTGAGGTGTAGCATAAAGGCATTTTAATTCTGACTTTGGTTTTAATGAAATGTTACAGATCACATTCATCTTGATAAAATCGTAAACAATGCAGTTAATTTTACGCCCTTACCAACCTGGTGATATAGAGCATTTGGTGAAAAACGCCAACAATTTCAACATTTCGAAATACCTAACCAATAAGTTCCCATTCCCTTATGAGAAAAAAGATGGCGAAGCCTTTATTCAATTGGCTTTAAGTCATGAGCCCCTACAAATTAAAGCTATTGTATTAAACGGTGAAGTAATCGGATCGATAGGCGTACACCAATTGGCTGATATTTATAGCAAAAGTGCAGAAATGGGCTATTGGATTGCTGAAGATTTTTGGGGGCGGGGCATTGCTCCACTCGCCGTAAAAGAGATGTTGAGATATGGTTTCGAAACTTTTGATATCGAGCGGATTTTTGCCCGTACTGCCCATACCAATCTGGCCTCGCAACAGGTTTTAAAAAAAGCAGGTTTTGTTTTCGAGGCGGAATTAAAAGATACGATTTTCAAAAACGGCGAATACTTTGATGAGCTGATTTTTGGATTCAGGAAACATCAGCTGATTTAAGGGCAGAATGAGAACATTTTATTAAACTTGATGCTTATTTCGTAAATTGGTGCAAACCAAAAACAACAAAACAATGAAATTATCGATCAAATCACTAGTGCTGTTTATTGCATTTTTAGGCGCAGCGGATCTCGCTAATGCCCAGGGAGCTAAATTCCCGCAACCCAGTAGCGGACAAAGCATTGTCCAGGATTTTGGACTGGGTAAAATAACGCTGACCTATTCCCGTCCGAATGTAAAGGGCCGTAAAATTTTTGGTGGTATGGAGCCGTTGGGCACGGTTTGGCGCAATGGAGCAAATGCGGCCACACGCATTAAATTTACCGATGCCGTTAAAATCGAAGGCAAAGATTTACCAGCCGGCGAATATGGCCTGTTCAGTATTCCTGGCAAAAGTGAGTGGACGGTTATTTTTAACAAAATTGCGGATCAATGGGGTGCTTACGAATACAAGGAAAGCGATGATGTGCTTAGGGTAAAAGTAAAAACTATAACTTTAAAAGATAAAGTAGAAACCCTAACCATGCAGTTTTCGGCTGTTAGCGAAACTGCAGCACAGTTAAATATGATGTGGGAGAATAGTGGCTATACGATTAATATTACGACATCTATTGATGAAAAAGTAATGGCGAATATCGCAGAGGCAATGAAAGGTGAAAGGAAACCTTATTTTAATGCAGCATTGTATTACTATCAAAACGGGAAAGATTTAAAAACTGCTTTAGAATGGATGACGGAGGCAGAAAAATCAGATCCAAAAGCACCCTGGTATAAGTTGTGGAAAGGCCGTATCCAATTAAAAATGGGCGATAAAGCTGGCGCAGCGGCCACAGCACAGCAAGGCATTGATGTTGCAAAAGCACAAAAGGTTGATGAATACGTGCGTTTAAATTCTGAACTTTTAGCTGAAGCTAAAAAATAATAAATCGTCATTTCGACTGCAGGGGAGAAATCCATGGTATCATATACTATTTATGGATCTCTCCATTTCGCTGCGCCTCAGTCGAGATGACGACATTCATCAAGCATCATTAATGCTCATATTAAGTTAAAATTAACGATCCGTTAACTCAAACAACTATCGTAACATTAACCCTTAAAAGGCTTTATTTATTTAAAAAATATATTAACTTTGGTGTTGCGCTTAGTAATTGTACTTTTTACACTAAGCAGGTTAAAAAATCAATAAAAAATCAAATAAAAATGAGCATAATCGTTAATGTCCATGCCAGACAAATTCTCGATTCGAGAGGCAATCCAACAGTA
>Ga0163161_10000919_pt1 | contig 22732 bp, 22 predicted proteins | sample S45metaG_FD_129847 | JGI IMG/M metagenome (GOLD analysis project Ga0163161, IMG submission 129847) | Switchgrass rhizosphere microbial communities from Kellogg Biological Station, Michigan, USA - S4-5 metaG | ecosystem: Host-associated > Plants > Roots > Rhizosphere > Soil | place: USA... | reverse complement strand
TTAATTTGAATGATTTTGTCGTTCTGCTGATTTTCTAAATCTTCTGCCATAAATTATTATTCTCGTTACTTAAAACGATATTAAAAAAGGGTATTACTATAACCTTGCGAATTTAACAAAATTTACCCGAATTAAGGCATTGTGGAAAAGTTTTGACCTTTGTGATAGGTTTTTTACTCCCGGCGGGATTTTAACTTATTGAGGGCCAGTTTAAGCGCTTTTGCCTAAATCTTACAGGTTTCAAATAGTGTAAGGTTTATTGGGCTGTACAGAACTAAAATTTACATTCTTAACTAATTCTGATACTTTTGCGTTTCAACCTTTATACAATGGCAAACAAGAAGAAATCTGCAATGAGTTTTATTATGGTTACCCTCCTGATCGATTTTACAGGCTTTGGGTTGATCATTCCTGTTTTACCAAAACTGATACAGGATTTTACCGGCGGAGGTTTCGGTTTGGCTGCAGAATACGGTGGTTGGCTTACATTGGCTTATGCATCTGTTCAATTTATATTTTCTCCAATTATCGGGGCCATGAGCGATCGGTATGGGCGCAGGCCCGTTTTGTTAAGCTCTTTGTTCGGACTGGGCATCGATTATATCTTCCTGGCATTCGCCCCTTCTATTATCTGGTTATTTGTAGGAAGAATTATCGCAGGCATTACCGGAGCCAGTTTTACCACGGCGCAAGCCTACATCGCCGATGTTTCGCCACCTGAAAAAAGAGCACAGAATTTTGGCCTGGTTGGCGCGGCATTTGGCGTAGGATTTATTTTAGGTCCGGTTTTGGGCGGTGTTTTTAGTCATTTCGGTACAAGGGTTCCTTTTATGATCGCTGCTGGCTTATCTTTAATCAACTGGCTTTATGGTTATTTTATATTGCCGGAATCATTACCTGTAGAAAAACGCAGGGCTTTTGACTGGAAAAGAGCAAACCCGATCGGCTCGTTGGTAAGCATTGGTAAATATCCGGCATTATTGGGTTTAATGGCTACCCTATTCTTATTGTACTTTGCCAGTCACTCGGTGCAATCTAACTGGACGTTTTACACCATGGAAAAATTCCAATGGGATGCCGCCTGGGTTGGTTATTCCTTAGGCTTTGTAGGCTTGGTGGTGGGTATTGTTCAAGGTGGTTTGATCAGGGTCATCCTTCCCAAGATCGGAGAAAAAAAAGCCGTTTATTTTGGTCTGATTTTATACATCATCGGCTTTGTAGCATTTGCCTTTGCAACTAAAGGCTGGATGATGTTTGCCTTTATGTTGCCATATGGTTTGGCGGGTATAGGCGGACCAGCGATGCAGGGTTTGATTTCAAATCAAATACCAGCAAATGCCCAGGGTGAAATGCAAGGTGTATTAACCGGTTTGCAGAGTTTAGCTGCTATATTTGCCCCATGGGTAATGACACATATTTTCGCTTATTTTATTGAAGGGAAAGCGCCGGTTTACTTTCCTGGTGCACCGTTTATTTTAAGTGCAGTGTTAACTTTAATTGGATTGTTTATCTGTTTGAGGAGCCTGAAGAAATATCATTAGGAAATACATTTGCAATAAATGCCCCTGCAACCAGGAACTGAAATAAATTCAGGTGGTGTAAGGGCTTTGAACCAGTGCCTAAACAGATCAGTTTAAATCTGTGCTCTTGTCTGCGAAATCAGCGGGAAACCTTCTAATCTTTACAGCAACTCGTTTGCCAAATTAGCCAATTCACTCCTTTCGCCTTTGTGTAAGGTAATGTGTGCGTAAAGTGGATGGTTCTTTGCATTTTCGATTAGATAAGATAATCCATTACTCTCCGAATCGAGATAAGGGGTGTCAATTTGATAAATATCGCCCGTAAAAACCACTTTGGTATGCTCACCTGCTCTCGAAATAATCGTTTTTACTTCATGCGGGGTTAAATTTTGTGCTTCATCAATAATAAAGAAGATTTTAGTGAGCGTTCTTCCACGGATGAGGGCCAATGGCGCAATGGCTATTTTTTCGGTTGCAATCAGTTCATCAATTTTCTCCGACATTTTTTCATCGCCGATAAACTGTTCTTTAATGAACCTTAGGTTGTCCCAGATAGGTGCCATAAAGGGATCCGTTTTCGATTTTGCATCACCAGGCAGAAAGCCAATGTCTTTATTGCTCAGTGAAACAATGGGGCGTGTAACATAAATCTGTCTGAAGTTTTTACGTTGCTCTAAGGCACTGGCCAAAGCCAGCAGGGTTTTACCGGTTCCGGCGTTTCCCTGGATAGTTACCAGTCTAATTTCCGGATCTAAAAGGACATGAATGGCAAAGGCCTGCTCAATATTTTTAGGTTTGATCTTAAATATCGGACCGGTAGAAACAGCTGCAATTGTTTTTAAACTATTGTTGTAAAATACATTGGCTGTTTTTCTCTTATTTTTTAAAATGTAAAAGTGATTGGCATTTTTTGGGGGCAATTCGATCTCACCCGCATCGATAAACGGTTGCTTTTTTACTGCTTCAATAATTTCAACGGAGAAATTATTGATTTCTGTTTTTCCGGCATAAAGCTCATCAACGTTTTTAATTTTACCCGTTTCGTAATCTTCCGCATTTAAATCGAGTGCCTTTGCTTTTAGTCTCAGACAGATGTCTTTCGATACCAGTACTACTTTTTTATCAGGATGTTCCTCTTTTAAGCTTAAGGCCGCGTTCAAAATCTTATGGTCGGTTTTCCCTTTCCCATAAACCGCTTCCGCATCTACGGTTAAAGGTTTTTCATTTAAAACTACCTTAAATTTCCCTGAACCCGGGCTTTTCAAGGCTATCCAGTCGCTGATCAGTTTTTGTTTAGAGGTTTCGTCGATTAGACGGATGAAACTTCTGGCTTCAAAATTCCGGGTATCGTTTCCGCTTTTAAAATTATCGAGTTCTTCTAAAACCTGAATGGGAATGGCCACATCGTGTTCATGAAAATTATTTATTGCATCATGATCGTATAAAATCACCGAAGTATCTAAAACGAATATCTTTTTTGAAGGACTGGAGACTGATTTACCTTTTTTGGCCATTCGGTAAATTTAATATTTTAGGGATAATAAGCGGAAAAATTAGCTATTCTTTTTTGATCGGTTGATCGGATTTGGGCAAAATAAAAACGGGGCGCTTCTTCTTTCGATTCAGTTCCCCGTTTTAACGCTACAAACAACCGTAGTTGCATTTTAGCGCATCTAATTCTTGTTACTCTGATTTTTCCGTTTTCGTTAGGTTTTGCAACTTTTGCGATCCGTGAAAATTTATTTCCAACTCTTCCGTCCGTAAACTTCTTAGTTTTCCATAATCTCTGTTTGGGCCTGTGCGATTTTCTTATCGTCCAATCTTTCGATGGTTATATATATTCTTACTCGGTTTAACCCTTTCAGAAATTAATCGTTTTCCCTATAAACGATCCGAAACAATTCCCCTTTCGGTTCTTTATCTCTTTTGGATTGTTTTATCAGAATTCAAAGTACTTCGTATTTGATATGATCTAATTTAGTATGAAAACGCACTTCTGTCAAGATAAAAATAAACGTTTTTATGCACAAAGTTATTAACCTAAAAATGCTGTTTATCAACAGTTTACATTGGTTAAAAGTGGTCTCGAATTCGCTGTGTCCCATCTATATTGAGTTTGTTAACAATTTAGGATTATACACTTGTCAACATTTCTTATCATTTTACTAATCAGTTAATTACCCGTTTTCTGCTTAAAATCATAAAAAAAACAAAAAACTTAATTTTAATCACAACAAAAAAATCACTATTATAGTTATTTTTGTAACATGCAGATTAGGCAACCCATTAGAAATATACAAGACTTTTTATTGAGTACGTATTTTGCCGACGGTCTACGCATCACTATTGGCGTGCTGCTCCCCTCTTTAATCCTGGCCCAGTTTGGCCTGTTGAAGTATGGCATGACTTTATCTCTCGGAGCGTTATGTGTTAGTGTTGTGGATAGTCCTGGCCCCATGGTACACCGGAGAAATGCAATGCTGATTACCACAGCACTAATTTTTACCTTTTCGATCATTACCGGTTTAACCAACAAAAACCATTATTTTATCGGTTTTTTACTCGCTGTATCGAGCTTTGTATTTTCGATGTTTTACATCTACGGCTTGAGGGCTGCATCGGTAGGCACTGCAGTGCTGTTGATTATGGTATTGAGCATCGATGATGTACGCCCCTGGCAGGAAGTATTGTTGCATGCGGTTATGGTGTTGGCCGGAAGCCTTTGGTATACCGGTTTAAGCTATTTTGTGTACCGCCTCCGCCCGTTCCGTTTGGTACAACAATCGCTTAGTGATTCTATTTTAGAAGTTGCAGAGTTTCTGCGTGAAAAAGCCAAGTTTTATCATCAAAATAACAATTACGATAAAACCTATTCAGATCTTTTACAACTTCAGGTTTCTGTACACGAAAAACAAGATGCAGTAAGGGAATTGTTGTTCAGAACAAGAGAAATCGTAAGGGATTCTACCCCTGAAGGAAGATTTTTGTTACTGGTATTTGTAGATATGGTTGATCTGTTCGAACAGGTCATGTCTACCTATTATAATTACCAGCAGCTGCACGACCAGTTTGATAAAGCAGGCATTTTATCGGATTATGAAATGGCCATTAAGCGGATTTCCTATGCTTTGGATGATATTGCATTTGCCTTGAAGAGCGGTGGAACGCCAGTTGTTTCGAAACGTTTACTGATCGAGATCGAGCGTTTAAAAATCAAAATCAATAATCTGGAAAAAAACAACCAGAATCAGGAATACAATACACTCGGCATTATTGCCCTGAAAAATATTGAAGTTAATATCGAAAATATACTGGCCAGGGTTAAAACCATTTTCAGCTATTTTAAAATTAGGAACAGTAAAGATATCAGGCAGGCTGAGGTAGATACAGAGAAATTTATTACGAGGCAAAAATTCGATTTCAAACTATTTACAGAAAATTTAACCTATAGTTCTTCTACGTTCAGACATTCGCTAAGGGTAACCGTAGTAATGCTTTTAGGTTTCATGGTATCCCTAATTTTGAATTTCTCGCATAGCTATTGGATTCTCCTTACTATCCTGGTGATCTCGAAACCGGGTTTTAGCTTAACCAAAGAGCGTAACTATCAACGTTTAATCGGAACTACTGTGGGCGCATTTATTGGTATGGGTGTATTAACCTACATTCATGATCGAAATACCCTTTTCGTGATTTTATTGATCTGTATGATTGGTTGTTATAGTTTTCAACGGAAAAACTATGTGGTAAGCGTACTTTTTATGACACCTTATATCTTGATCCTATTCGATTTTCTGGGTATGGGATCGATTGCGCTGGCCCGCGAAAGGATCTACGATACTTTTATTGGCTCAGGCATAGCCCTGATCGCGAGTTATTCCTTATTCCCAACCTGGGAGCATGAAAAACTTAAGGAGGCCATGCTTGACATTTTAAAGGCAAATAAAGCCTACTACGCACAGGTAGTGAAATTGTATTTTGAAAAGAATTACAACAGAACAGAGTATAAGCTGGCAAGGAAAGAAGTTTATGTAAGTACTGCCAATTTAGCTTCCTTGTTTCAAAGAATGTTTTCTGAGCCGAAAAGCAAACAATTGTTTATTAAAGAAGTACACCAGTTTACGGCTTTAAGTCACTTGCTCTCTTCTTATGTGGCAACACTTTCATTATACAATAAGGAACATCAATTTATTTTTGAAAGTTTCGATGCTTTAAAACCCATTGCCAATAATACCACTTATTTACTCGATACCGCCATCGAAAATTTAGTACAAGGAACAAATACCATAGATAATGTTCCGTTAATCAGGCTAAATGATACTGGCTTAACGATAAAAAAAGGCGAAGATTTAATTCCGGAGCAATTCGACCTTATCCAAAAAGTAGCTTATGACATCTATAAACTATCCGTAAAAATCAAGATTTAAGGCAGGTGTTTCATTATGCGGATTAATAGCATTAAAATATATTCAGTAGGAAGAGCTGATATAGTATAACAGACCTTGTATAAAACAAAGGCCATTATCAATTGTTAAGCTATTCACATTAATATAACATTATGGAAAAGCTATATACAGCTGAAGTAACAGCTACTGGAGGAAGAGACGGACACATCAAATCAAGTGATGGAATTTTAGATTTTGATTTACGAAAACCGAAAGAACTTGGCGGACAAGGCGGGGCAACCAATCCTGAAGAATTGTTTGCAGCAGCCTGGGGTCCTTGTTATTTAGGTGCCTTGGGATCAGTTGCCGAACGCGAAGGTGTAGATATCAGTGAAGCTAATGTGAAAGTGCTGGTTTCCTTTAATAAAGATGGCAATTCATTCGTGCTGTCAGCAGATCTGGATGTGCACATTCCTGGAATTTCCCATGAGGAAGCGCAAGCTTTAGCGGATAAGGCACATCGGGCTTGTCCTTATTCTAAAGCTGTAAAAGGAAATATTGAGGTTAGGGTAACGGCCGTGTAAGACACAGATAGAAGAAGATCAGATAGTCATATCTAAATAAGAAAACCACTTGAAAACAAAAAAGTCCCGATCAAAATCGGGACTTTTTTATGATTATATTTTTTGATTAAACCGCTTCCTCTGCTATCCTTGTATTTGCAGGACGGCCATTTTTAAAGGCATCGCGTGTTTTTAAGCCTAATAATTCAAACATCGCCATATCATCTACAAAAGCAGGGTTTGGTGTAGTTAACAATTTGTCTCCGGCAAAAATAGAACTTGCACCAGCCATAAAGCAAAAAGCCTGTTCAAGTGTACTCATTTCATTTCTACCTGCTGATAAACGTACCACCGAATTTGGCATCACGATACGTGCCGTAGCGATCATCCTTACCATATCCCAGATTGGCACACGTGGCTGGTTTTCTAATGGTGTTCCTTTTACCGGAACCAATGCATTAACCGGAACCGATTCGGGGTGTTTTTCCATATTGGATAAGGTTTGCAACATCGAAACACGATCTTCTACTGTTTCGCCCAAACCGATAATACCACCACTACATACCGTTAATTTAGCTTTACGAACATTTTTAATGGTATTTAAACGATCATCGTAAGTTCTGGTCGAAATAATACGTTTGTAATCATCTTCAGAAGTATCGATATTGTGGTTATAGGCATATAAGCCCGCATCAGCCAAACGCTGTGCTTGATTTTCGGTCAGCATACCTAAAGTACAGCACACCTCCATATCCATATCATTTACAGCTTTTACCATTTCAATTACACGGTCAAAATCGCGGTTATCACGTACTTCGCGCCATGCGGCCCCCATACATAAACGTGATGCACCACCCTCTTTTGCTTTAACGGCAGCGCTCACCACTTGGCTCACCTGCATTAAGGGCTGAACTTCCAATTCAGTATGATAACGTGCTGCCTGTGGGCAATATGAACAATCTTCGGCACAGCCACCAGTTTTGATCGAGATTAATGAACTTACCTGAACTTCATTATAGTCTTTATTTTCTCTGTGGATGCTTGCGGCTTCGTAAACCAGATCTAAAAATGGTCTGTTATAAATTTCGTATATTTCTTCTTTTGTCCAATCGTGTCTTGTTGTTTGCATCGGGATCAGATTTTTTGGATTTAAAGTTATGTAATCTTTTTAAGTTAGCAGGCTCCATTTAGGTTTGGCAGGATAACATCCTGAATCCCAAATCAAGTAAATCCTGATTATAGTAATAGTTTGCTGGCCAATCCTAAAATTAGCAGAAAACCAAAAACGTCGGTAAAAGTAGTAATAATTATAGATGATGCAATGGCAGGATCAATACCTACACGTTTTAAAATAAGTGGAATTCCGGCACCAGTAATGCCTGCAATAACCAGATTACCCGTCATAGCCAGGAAGATAACCAATCCAAGCATAGGGTTGCCGTCAAAAAAGTAAGCAAAAATAAATACGATTAATCCATTAGATGCACCATTAATTAAACCTACTGTAAATTCTTTCAAAACAGTTCGATAAGCCTGTTTATCAGTCAAGTCGTAAAGTGAAATACGCCTAACCGTTACAGCAAGCGCCTGAGTAGCCGCATTTCCGCCCATACCTGCAATAATCGTCATATAGGCTGCTAAAGAAGGAATTAACTTGATGGTTGGATCAAAGTAGCGCACAACAGATGAAGCTAAAAATGCAGTTCCAAGGTTGATAATTAACCAAGGCAAACGTGATTTTACCGCCTCTACCCAGTTACCGCTCAATTCCTCGTCTTCTGATACCCCCGAAATTTTCAGGATATCTTCGGTACTTTCAGCCTCCATTACATCGATTACATCATCGAATGTTACCCTACCAAGTAATTTCTGATGATCGTCTATTACCGGGATACTGGTTAAATTATATTGGGAAATGAGGTTCGCCACTTCTTCCTGATCGGTATCAGGATGCACATACACGGCATCTATTTTAACCAATTCGGTGATTTTGGCATTGTGTTTCGCTTTGATGATGTCTTTTAACGAAACAATCCCTTTAAAAATATCCTCATCATCCACCACATAAATGGTATAAAATTCTTCCATTTCCTCACTCTGACGGATGATCTCGTCGATCGCATCTTTTTTGGTTAAGTTGATGTTTACACAGATCAGTTCTGTATTCATCAAACCACCCGCGGTTTTTTCGTCGTAAGTTAAAAGATTCCGGATTTCTGAAGCATGATCTTCGGTAAGGTCTTCTAAAATCTCCTTTTGCTCGTGATCTTCCAGCTGGGAAATGATATCGGTTGCGTCATCATAATCCAGTTCTTCAACAATTTCGGTACGTTTATCGGGATGGAGTTCAAAAAGTAAATCTTCCGGGTGGGATTCTTCATCCATCTCAGAGATAATCTCCGAAGCGATTTCTGCCGGAAGCAGATTAATAATATGCCTTTGTTCGGATTTATCCAGGCGTTCGAAAAGAATGGCAATTTCTGAAGCATGGTATTCCTCTAAAACTACCTTTAAAGTTTCATCACCAGCTAAAATTGCATTTTTAACCTTGAGTACGTCGCTTTTATCAATTTCGAATGACTGCATCTATAACCTAACCTAAAACGCCCTAAAGCTACTAATATTAAAGATTGATTTTTACAATAAGTGATTTTTAATGTTAGTCATCTGATGTAAAATTCTGATTATTTCAACTCAGCCATCCTCCCCAGGCTTATAGAATATGAGACACGATTTGACCGCTGAACATCTATATCCTTTTAATACATGATCCATTATCTTTCCATTGCTAAAATGGTTTCATATATATTCATTAAATTTAAATATACCAATTATTGGTATAAGCACAAAAACACTATTTAAACCAACCTTTGCGCCAAAAATAAATGACCTGTAAGATCGCAATCACCCCCATTACAATCCAGGTATATAAATAACCATGTTCCGCATATAATTCGGGCATATTATCTTTTAATATTTTTCCGGTTGCCGGGTCTTCCCTGCTGAAATTCATCCCGTAAATACCGGCAATAAAGGTTAATGGGATAAATATGGACGAAATGATGGTCAACACCTTCATGATTTCGTTCATACGGTTGCTGATAATCGATAAATTCATATCAATATTTGCCGATGCAATTTCCTTCAACGATTCTATAAAATCAATGATTTGGATACAATGATCATAGGCATCTTTCATGTATGTTTTGGTCAGATCGGATATCAACGGACTATCCGTTCGGATAATATCATTCAGTTTATCTCTTTCCGGCCAGGCTACCTTACGGATCATAATCAATGACCTTTTAATCGCCTGGGTATCGTACATAATCCGGCGGTCGGGATGGTCGTATAAGCGGTCTTCGATGGCATCCAACTCTTCGCCCCAAAAATTTAATAAGGTAAAATAGTTATCTACAATTACATCCATGATGGCGTACATTAAATAACTGCTTCCACCAATGCGGATGTTCCCCTTCCCTATTTCCAAACGTTTTCTAACCGGTTCGAAACAATCGGCATAAGTTTCCTGAAACGTAATCAGCGTACGTTCTGATAAAATAAAAGAGATCTGATCGTTGCTTAAAACATTATCTTCACCTAAAAACAGATGCCTGCTTACAGCGAAAATGTATTTGTCATTGTCGTACTCATCTAATTTTGGACGCTGATAAGAACTGGTAATATCTTCGAGAACCAACCTGCTGATATCCAGTTTTGAATATAATGTTTCGAAAATATTCGGATCAGCCAAACCTTTGATATCGAACCAATAATAAAAATCTTTGTTCTCAATCAGCTTATCAATGTTGTTGATATTTTCGAGTTCTTCTTTCTTGTAACTTTTCTCGTTATAAGTATGCAGTACGATTTGCGGCTTTAATGCATCATCATCAATGGCATATAGCCCCGGACTTGTACCGGGTGCTGGTACCTTATAATGTTTATGGCGGTTACGTGCTTTGTTTTTTCCCATATGTTACAGATATAGCCGGGCCTGTGGGCCCTGATTAAATAACAGATCAACAATACTTAAGTTGGGTAAAAATTGATGTCTATCTTCAAAAACCTGATAATATGGCTTATTGTTTACAATATCTTCTTCTTTTTTGGGATTCATGATGGTACGGAAATCCAATTCGGGTGCGATATCATCAAAATATTCGGGTGTTACTTCAAAGCTTTTGTTCAGTTTTAGTTTTTTGCTTAACCATTCCACCAACTCGAGATTGTAATCGAATAAAAATTCGAATTTATTGGTGTAGAAACGCGATAACTCATCTTCGTAAAACTCAAAATAAGCAGAACTTCTGTAGCAGCTTTCCAAACTCAACCAATGCAACCGTTGCCATTTAAAATCGTAACTGATCCGAACATCCTTCATTTTCGTATGTGTTTTTGAGCCTTTAACCACTGGAACGGTTATGTCCAGTTTCCCGTTTGGTGAATAAATACTGGCTCTGTTGCGATAGGTCTGTTTGGCTAAATGTTCATGTTTTTCAATTAAAAAATCTGTCCCCAGCTTTTGCAATAGACTAAAATAACCTACTGGCGGAAGATAAAATAATGGAAGTATAGCTGTATTCTGCATTTGAAAATTTATGTTTGTAGCTGAAACGTTTTAAAAATAATGATTAAAAGAGGGATTGCGCACGTTGGCGTATTTTTTTTATACCTATTGTCGCTGCTCCCTTTGCCTTTGCTGTTTTTTTTTGCAAGATTACTATATTATCTGCTTTATTACGTAATAGGCTATAGAAAAAAAGTTGTCAGACAGAATTTAACCTGCTCCTTTCCTGAAAAAAAACCTAACGAAATTATAGTTATAGAGAAAAAATTCTTTCTGTATTTGGCCGAACTCATTTTTGAAATCATTAAAATGACGAGTATTTCAAAGGCTGAAACTTTAAAAAGGGTAAAATTTACTGGATTGGAATATTTAGAAGCCCACTTTAAAGCTGGAGAAAGCGTACTCGCCTGTACAGGTCATTATGGCAACTGGGAGTTGGGAACCTTAGCGCTTGGTCTTAACATTTCTGCAAAAACCATGGTGATTTTTAAACCCATTTCAAATAAAGTTTTTGGAAAGTGGTTCGATTATGCACGGACAAAATATGGAAATGTATTTATTGCCATGCGGCAAACTTTGCGCGGTATGGCCGCCTACAAAAATGAACCGACGCTTTTGTGTTTTGCAAGTGATCAGTCGCCAACGAGAGAAGAAACAAAATACTTTGTTAATTTTCTGAATCAGCCTACCGCTGCTTTGTTGGGCGTAGAAAAAATTGCAAAATCTACTAAAAGACCGATATACTATTTTAAAGTTAAGGTAGTTAAAAAAGGTTATTACCATATAGAGGTTTTGCCGATGTGCCTTGAGCCCGAAAAAATGCATGAATTTGAAATTACAGATCTGCACTTTAAGTTTTTAGAAGATATTATTAAAGAACAGCCCCAATATTGGCTTTGGAGCCATAAGCGCTGGAAATTTAAACCCGAATAAATAGAATGAACCCATCAGTAGCTATTGTAATTTTAAACTGGAATGGAAAGGCGTATTTAAAGCAGTTTTTACCTGGAATTTTGCGGTCGGAATATGATAACCTGCAAATTGTTGTCGGCGATAATGCCTCAACAGACGACTCCGTTCTGTTTTTACAAGAAAATTTCCCAACCGTTAAAATCATTCAAAATGATCTTAATTATGGCTTTGCGGGGGGATATAATCAAGTTTTAGAACGTGTTGAAGCTGATTATTTTATTTTACTCAATTCGGATGTAGAGGTGATCCCAAATTGGATACAGCCCGTAATTGATCTGATGGAAAGCGATGTACAGATTGCAGCAGCACAACCAAAGATTAAATGGCAGTTGAACAAAAACCAATTTGAATATGCTGGTGCCGCAGGTGGCTATCTGGATATTTATGCTTATCCTTTCTGCCGTGGCAGGTTATTCAATGTTTATGAGTTCGATAATGGCCAATACAATGCGCAAAAAGAAGTTTTTTGGGCCAGTGGTGCTGCATTTTTTATCAAAAGCAAGTGTTGGCAGGAAGCAGGCGGTTTAGATGCTGACCTTTTTGCCCATATGGAGGAAATAGATTTATGCTGGCGCTTGAAGAACCTGAATTATAAGATTATGTTCTGTCCGGATGCTGAAGTTTATCATGTTGGCGGTGGGACATTGCAGACAGAAAATCCTTTTAAAACTTACCTGAATTTCAGGAACAACCTGATCATTATGCAGAAAAATCTGCCCTTAGGCGATGCTATCTTTAGGATAACAATCCGGATGTTTATCGATTTTATCGCCTGGTGGCATTTTTTACTTAGCGGGAAACCTAAGTTTACAATGGCAGTAAGTAAAGGGCACTGGCATTTCCTTAAATCATTGTCAAAAACGGGCAAAAAGAGAAAAGCAATCCAAAAAGATTACACTAAACATACTGGCGTGTACAACAACAGCATTGTTTGGGCATTTTTTATTAAGAAAATTAAATATTTTTCGAATCTTAAATAAATCTTGAATCGCCAATTTTTTGGTCTGGAAATGTTTTCCAGACCGGAGATCTGTGGATTTGTAATCCACCTGAATCAACTGAAAATTTGTGAATTGCTGTAGCAATTAAAGATTTAGGTCAATAAACTTTCAATCGCCAAACGATAACCTTTCATGCCAAAGCCTGTTAAAACGCCCTGACAGTTTTTTCCGGTTAAAGAAACATGGCGGTATTCTTCGCGGGCATAAATATTCGATACATGTACCTCAATTACAGGCGTTTTAATGGCAGCAATGGCATCTGCAATGGCCACAGAAGTATGCGTATAACCACCAGCATTAAGCACTACGCCGTCGTAGCTAAAACCCACTTCATGTAGTTTATTGATAATTTCTCCCTCTACATTACTTTGGTAATATGCTATTTCGACATCCGGATAAGCAGTTTTTAATTCTTTAATGTAATCTTCAATACTGGTATTACCATAAATAGATGGTTCGCGAACGCCTAGTAAGTTTAAATTTGGGCCGTTAATAATTTGTATTTTCATCATATAATGTTGTAACGTTGCAATGTTATAAAAAATCTCAAATAAAAACATGCTTTGGCAATCATATATTAAAGGATTTAAGTCGTACTTGAAGTTAGAGCGGTCGTTATCCGGCAATTCTGTTGATGCCTATCTGAGTGATATCGACAAATTGATACAGTATTACACATCTTTAAATGAAGAACCAAAACTGACGGATATTACCATCACACATTTAAAATCATTTATTTCCTGGCTAAATGAATTGGGGATGCAGGCCAGTACACAGGCACGTGTAATATCAGGTCTGAAAGCTTTCTTCTCCTATTTAATGCTCGAAGAGGTGATTTCCAACGATCCGACAGCATTAATTGAAGCCCCAAAGCTCAGCAGAAAATTACCGGATACGTTAAATATCCATGAGATAAATGAACTCATCGCAGCGATAGATGCTTCAAAACCTGAAGGAATGCGCAACAAGGCCATTATGGAAGTATTGTATGGCTGTGGTCTTCGTGTCACCGAGTTAACAGAATTGAAAATTTCCAATCTCTTTCCGCAAATCGAGTTTATAAAAGTAATCGGGAAAGGAAATAAAGAGCGTTTGGTCCCGATCGGAGGTGTGGCCTTAAAGCTGTTGGATATTTACATCACTGAAGTCCGCGTACATGCTGACATCAAGAAAGGAAACGAAGATTTTATATTTTTGAATCGTTTCGGCGCTAAACTATCCAGAATATCGATTTTCAACCTGATTAAAAGTCTGGCAATAGCTACAGGCTTAAAGAAAACAATTAGTCCGCATACTTTAAGACATTCATTCGCTACCCATTTAATTGAGGGTGGCGCTGATTTACGTGCCGTGCAGGAAATGCTTGGCCACTCGAGTATTACGACAACGGAGATTTATACCCACATCGATCGCGATTATTTAAGGGAAGTAATTACACAGTTTCATCCGAGGGCTTAGATCAACCGATTTTATAATAAGTATAGCCCCTGACAAATCCGATAGCTATAAGATCAGGAGGACGAACAGAGAATTTCGATGTTATTGCTCCCTCACTTCTGATACCGGACTTTCAGCTTTCACCATCCGATCCTTTCCCTGCATATCCTGCCTTAACTCAATGTTTACAAACCCCTTATCTTTTAGCATTTCAACTGTTTCATTACCTAAATATTCGTTGATTTCGAAATAGAGCTTCCCGACTGGTTTGAGATTTGTTTTGGCGAATTCAGCGATGGCTTTATAAAAGATCAGCGGGTTCTCATCACTCACAAATAGTGCGAGGTGTGGTTCGTGTATCAAAACATTATTGTGCATGTCAACCTTCTCTAAATCCCTGATATATGGGGGATTACTGACTATGATATCAAATTTTTGTTTAGATTTAAAAGTTAATATATCAGCTTCAATGAAATTGATTTGAACGCCTATTTGTAAAGCATTTTCCCGGGCAACAACAATTGCATCCGCCGATACATCTAATGTAGAAACTTCGGCATTCCGCAAATGTTTTTTTAAGGTTATCGGGATACATCCAGATCCGGTCCCGATATCAAGGATACTAATTTTCTTAATATCGTCAATTGACAGCCGTGAGCTGTAAGCTGAAATCATCCAGTCTACCAATTCTTCTGTTTCGGGCCTTGGGATGAGTACATGTTCATTTACCTTAAAAACGGAGCCATAAAAATGAGCTTCTTCTAAAATGTGTTGAATGGGTTTACCGATCTGCAGATCATTTAAGATGCTCAAGAGCTTTTGCATGTTAATGAAACTGATATCTCTATCCTTCAGCATAATCAGTTTACCTGGAGATAAGGCCAATACCTGCTCGGCAGCAATACTAAATAGCGCTTTCGCCTCATCGCCCTCATATATGGGCTCAAGTTCCACTTCGTAATGCGCGGCTAGTTCTCCAATTTTCATGATACAAAATTACTCAATTGAGATGATAACAAATCGGTTTTGATAAACCCATGACGCTTTTTTTACTACTTTTGCCCTAATGAGCGATGAATTTTATATAAAACGCTGTCTGGAGTTGGCCGCCCTGGGAATTGGTAATGTAAGTCCAAATCCTATGGTGGGTTGCGTAATCGTGGCAAATGGCATAATTATCGGCGAAGGTTATCATCAGCAATATGGAAAAGCCCATGCCGAGCCCAATGCGGTTAAAGCTGTATTTGAAAAATACGGAGATGAAGCTGAAAATTTATTAAAACAAGCTACTGCTTACGTTAACCTCGAGCCATGTGCACATTTTGGTAAAACGCCACCATGCGCCGACTTATTGGTGAAAAATCAGTTAAAAAAGGTGGTGATTGGCAATAGAGATCCCTTCTCGGGGGTGGATGGAAAAGGAATAGAGAAACTGAAAAATGCAGGAATTGAAGTCGTAAGTGGGATTTTAGATGATGAGTGCCGGTATTTCAACAGAAGATTTTTTACCAGGATACAGCAACAGAGGCCATATATCATTTTAAAATGGGCGGAAACGGCAAATGGCTATTTCGCAACAAAAGATGGTCACCAGAAATGGATCAGTGGGGCTTTAGCTAAACGTCTGGCACATCTGTGGCGTACGGAGGAGGATGCGATATTAATTGGCAAACAAACTGCCATTATGGATAACCCGCAATTGACTGCAAGGGAATGGCCAGGTAAAAACCCGGTTCGTTTGATCATTGATAAAAATCTCCAGGTACCTGCCAGTAATCATATTTTCAATAAAGAAGCCAAAACCATTATTTTTAACGAAATTAAAACCGATGTTACCGATAATATCCATTACGTCCAGATGGAAGATATGCACTTTTATTTGGCGCAAAAAATAGCTTTTCAGCTTTACCTGATGGATGTACAATCAGTCATTATTGAGGGTGGTGCTAATGTATTAAATCAATTTTTAACCGCCAATTTATGGGATGAAGCACGTATTTTTACCTCATCAAACAGTTGGAACGATGGTGTTCCTTCTCCTGCCATTAATGGAAATTTACAGGAAGAAATCCAAATTGGGACCGACAAACTCTCTATCTATATAAACGACATCAATACATGATTTACATTATTTTAAGCATTTGCTGTAGTGTTACCGTGGCCATTTTATTAAAATTGGCTAAGCGGTACCAGATCAGCATTATTCAGGCCGTTACTGTTAATTATTTTACGGCATTAATCTTGTGTTTTCTCTTTTTTAAGCCCGATGTTAAACTGGTTACTGCCAGTGCGCCATGGCCTGTTTATATTGCCTTAGCGATATTGCTACCTTCCATATTTCTATTTCTTGCCGCTTCTGTTAAAAACCTCGGGATCGTTAAAACCGATATAGCACAGCGTTTATCCTTATTTATCCCCGTACTGGCTGCTTATTTTATCTTTGAGGAAGATTTCAATCAGTTCAAAATAATAGGTCTATGCATTGGTTTTTCAGCTATTGTCCTCACCTTTTTGCGTAAATCTGATCAGAAAGAAGGTGATAAAGGGAACTTACTCTACCCTATTATGGTTTTTATTGGTTTTGGTGTAATCGATGTACTATTTAAACAGATTGCACTCTATAAGGAACTGCCTTATACCACCTCGCTTTTTACCATCTTTTGCCTCGCATTTATCGTATCCTTACTGATTGTGCTTTCGATGCTGATTGCCGGTAAAATCAAATTGCAGGTTGTCAATCTGTTTTGCGGACTTATTCTTGGCCTTTTTAATTTCGGGAATATTCTTTTTTATATGAAAGCCCACAAAGCACTGGCAGAAAACCCATCAACAGTTTTTGCGGCCATGAATTTGGGTGTAATCATTATAGGGACACTGATTGGCGTGATTGCTTTTAAAGAAAAACTGAGCAAATTAAATTACGCAGGTATCATTTTGGCTATTGCAGCCGTTATTTTTATTACATTATCGCAAAATGCTGTTCGATGATTCGTATAAAACTATCGAAAGTGCCTCAGAAGGTATATTTCGTGATAAAGGAAGTAAGTTTATTGGTTATGTCTATCCAATTCTAAGTGAGATAGAAGTAAAACCAATTATTGCTAAACTTCGTGCAGAACATAACAAGGCCAATCATTTTTGTTATGCATATCGTTTAACACCAGACCGAAATGTTTTTAGGGTGAACGATGATGGAGAGCCTTCGGGTACTGCGGGCAGGCCGATCCTAAACTGCCTATTGTCTGAAGATATTACCAATGTATTAATCGTAGTGGTGCGTTATTTTGGCGGAACTTTATTGGGTGTTCCAGGTTTAATTAACGCTTACAAAACAGCTAGTATAGAAGCCATTAAAGCTTCTGTTATTGTCACTAAAACCGTAAATGATGTTTATGAAGCGCATTTCGATTACCTGCAGATGAATGACGTGATGAAATTGAGTAAAGATGAAAACCTGCAGATTTTAGGTCAACAGTTTGATACAGAATGTATATTGAAATTTGAAGTTAGAAAGGCACAGCTCAATCAGGTTTTAAGTAAATTTGATAAGATTGAAGGTGTTAAATTAAAATATCTTCAAACTATTTAATAAATAAATATGAAAATATCCGAAAGCGACTTAATCATCAATCCTGATGGCAGTATCTACCACCTAAATCTTTTGCCGGGTGATATTGCAGATACGGTAATTACCGTTGGCGATCCTGACCGTGTTGGGGAAGTAAGTAAGTACTTCGATAAGATAGAATTTAAAAAGGGTAAACGCGAATTTATTACCCATACCGGTTTTGTAGGTAAAAAACGTGTCACGGTACTTTCAACAGGTATTGGTACAGATAATATCGATATTGTTTTTAATGAGCTGGATGCCTTGGTAAACATCGATTTCGAAACCCGTGAAATCAAAAAATCGCTTACCTCATTAAATATTATCCGTGTGGGTACATCTGGTGCCGTTCAGCCTGATATTCCCATGGGAACCATCCTGGCATCGTCGCACGGCTTAGGGATGGATGCTTTAATGAATTATTATCTTCAGCAATTATCTGGTGATGAACAACTCCTGATGGATGCTGTTAAAGTCCACTTTGGTCATCATAAAAATATAAATCCTTATTTAACTGCAGCAAGCGAGGCCTTATTAAATACCATTGGCAAAGATATGGCAAAAGGCATAACCATCACGGCACCTGGATTTTACGCACCGCAAGGCAGAATTGTGCGTGCAAAAAATGCAGTTCCCGATTTTATTGGGCTGATCAATAGTTTTAAAAGCAACCAACACCGCATTACCAACCTGGAAATGGAAACCGCAGGGATTTATGCTTTGGCCAAAGTTTTAGGCCACAACGCAATTTCCATAAATGCGATTTTGGCAAGCCGTGTAAATTTCAAATTTAGCAAGGAGCCCAACAAAATTGTAGAACAAGCGATAAAAATGGTGTTGGAAAGGATTTAAGAAAAGAATTCTCCATTACATTACACTTCCGAGCAGACGATCTTCCATAAATAAAAAAGGCCCTAAATTTCGGGCCTTGATGTTTTAATATAATTATACTTCTCTTATCTTTTCTTTTACCAATTCATTGCCTTCTGCATCCAAATAGGTACAGGTCATTTCGTCCAGATCGGTAACCCATTTCTCTACCCCGGCATCCGCTGCCTGTTTGCAGAATGTGAAATAATCTGTTTCGCCTTTTTGGTGTATTTCCAAAGCATGTGTTAACTTGCCGGCAGATGCTTCATCATTTATAATCAGCGGTGGATATCCGTCAGGACTTAACTGTTGGGCATTGTCTTCATCATCAAAATAAATCGACAAGCCGTTTGATACATAAACATCGTTTCGCTTAACACCCATTCCCCTGATTTCTTTTATAAACATTGGGAAATCTGCACCAGTTTTAATTTTTGATTCTGCTGCGTGGATGTCGTCGATCGTGAACATAATTTATTTGTTTAGTGAGACTTTGTAAATTGTTGTTTGCGTATAGAGATCGTCAGGGTTTAAAATGGTACTTGGAAACTCAGGTATATTAACCGCATTTGGATGATGCTGGGTTTCTACACAAAAGGCACCGTAACTTTCATAATCTTTTCCGCCTTTTCCGTTCTTGACGCCTAAATATTTCGCAGTATATAAGTGTGCTACCGGCTCTGTGGTGTATACGCTTAAAACTAAACCGCTATCCTCTTCAATTGTTTTGCTGGCCAGGGATAAATCGCCATAAATTTTATCCAGAACAAATGTCTGATCGTACCCTTCTTCCTCATTCCAATCTGCTCCTATTGCTTTAGATTTGGTAAAGTCCCATGGTGTTCCTTCAACAGGAATCAGTTTGCCCGTTACCGAATAATTATCATCCTGCTCTAAGTAATTTGAAGCAAAGATCTGCTGTTGATGATTTTTGATGTTTCCACCATTTGGTGCCAGGTTGAAATAACTATGGTGTGTTAGGTTAATTGCTGTAGCTTTATCAGTTTCAGCTTCATAACTTAAAATCAGCTCATCATTTTCAGTGAGTTCGAACGTTAAGTCGACGATAAGATTACCCGGGAAATGCTCTTCACCATCCACACTTTCATATTGGAATGTAACCGATGATTGTGATCCTTCACCTATTTCAACAATATCCCAAACTTTTCGATCAAAGCCCACTACACCACCATGAAGGGTATCGGTGCCTGCATTCTGCGCCAGCTGATAGGTTTCTTCGCCAATGCTAAACCTGCCATTTTTAATGCGGTTCGCATACCGGCCAACAATGGCACCAAAATAGGGGTAATTTTCTAAATAAGCCGGATCGAGATATTCGTCGAAAGTATCGAAACCAAGAACGATATCCTGCATTTCACCTTTGGCATTTTTAACTACAAATTTGTTGATAATGGTACCGTAGTTGAATATTTTGACATATGTGCCTTTACTATTGGTGAGTTCGATTGCGATAACTTCTTCGCCATCAATAATTTTTCCTGTAGGTATTTGCTGAACGCTCATAAATTGTAACTTAGGGCTTTTGTTTCCTAAACAAACATACTATTATTAATGCTTTTTATAAATATAATTTAGCCAAATGAACATTAACCTAGCGGAAAAATTTGCAGCACAATACCACAAAAATGCCGATGCGGTTTATTTTACTCCAGGGCGTGTTAACCTGATTGGCGAACACATCGATTATAATGGGGGTTTAGTGATGCCCTGTGCCATTACCTTAGGCACCTGGCTTGCCATTGCGCCAAACAACGATCATAAATTCAGATTTAAGAGTCTAAACTTCGATATTCAAACAGAAGTTGAAAGTAACGTTATAAACGAAAAAAATGGCAGTTTATGGGCTAATTATCCTATAGGTGTGATTAACGAATTTATCAAAGATGGCAAGGAAATTACCGGATTGGATTTTTTATTCTATGGAAATATTCCTATCGGATCCGGACTTTCTTCTTCCGCTTCTATCGAAATTGCAACGGCTTATGCTCTGAATACCTATTTTGATCTTGGCTATGATAAACTTGAGCTGGTTAAAATTGCTAAACGTGTAGAGAACGATTTTATCGGCTTAAATTCAGGTATAATGGATCAGTTTGCTGTTACTTTTGGCGAAAAACACAAGGCCATTGTTTTGGATTGTGAAACCTTAAAGTACAAGATGGTTGATGTTGACCTTGGCAACTATGTTCTGGCGATCATTAATACCAATAAGCCCCGCGAACTGGCCGAATCTAAATACAACGAACGTGTAGCAGAATGTCAGGAAGCACTAAAACTATTAAACCAAGAAATCACACTGCATTATCTTTGCGAATTAACGGCTGAAAAATTCGCACTGCATAGTCATTTAATTAAGGATGAAATTATTTTAAACCGTGCTACGCATGTGGTGAAAGAGAATGATCGTGTTCATTTGGCAGCTAAAGCATTAAATGCAGGAAATCTGGAAGAATTCGGCAGGTTAATGTATGCCTCGCACGAATCTTTAAGAACATTATATGAGGTGAGCGGAAAAGAACTCGACGCGGTAGTCGATTTTTGTGCAGGCTACGAACATATTATCGGTGCACGTATGACGGGCGCCGGATTTGGCGGCTGTGCAATTGCTTTATTGAAAAAAGGTTTCGAAGATGACTTTGCTAAACAATTAACAGATTATTACGTAAATAAAATAGGTTACCCTACTGCAATTTATATCAGTGAAATTGGTAGCGGACCAGTTAAATTATAAAAATATTAACCATTGATGTACAACGATAAATACAATTCCGGAATGATATCCAATCGGTGTAATCCCTTCATTGGTGTAATCCCTTTAAAAAATTAATGAGAAAATTAAAATTAGACGAGTTAAACCGTCCGGATATTGAAGCGTTTAAAGCACAGGAAAAACTACCTGTTGTTGTGGTTTTGGATAACGTGCGCAGTATGCACAATGTTGGTTCAGTATTCCGCACAGCGGATGGCTTTGCATTAGAAAAAGTAATACTTTGTGGCATTACGGCACAACCACCACACCGTGAAATCGAAAAAACCGCCCTTGGAGCTACACAATCTGTTGATTGGATTCATTATACCGATACTTTACAGGCTGTTGATGCTTTGAGGGATCTGGGCTACGAGATTGTGGCTATTGAGCAAGCTGAAAATAGTACGATGTTGAATACTTTCAAACCCGATCCAAATAAAAAATATGCCCTGATCTTTGGGAACGAAGTTGATGGAGTAAGCGATGAAGTGATGGCAAAAATTGATGAATGCATCGAAATTCCCCAGTTTGGAACCAAACATTCTTTTAATATCGTGATTTCTGCAGGGATTGTTTTTTGGGATTTCTTTGCTAAATTAAGATTGTAATCGTTTTTAACCGCAAAGATCACAGAGTTGATTGAAATAATACATTATAACAGCAACATTTCGTATTTCTGCGCTTCTATGGCTAAAATCTCAACTGTAAAATGGAAAATCTATTTTTAAAAAAGCTTCAGGTAAAGCCAGGTACTGTAATTAAGGTAATTAATGCCCCAGAGCAGGCTCATGCCATATTTGGCGATATTCCTTCAGATATTGATTTGAAATACAATGAAGAAGCTCATTTCGATGTGTTGATTGCCTTTTCAACAAGTAAAGACCAGCTGGATAAACAAATCCAAAGCAATCTTAAACAGATTGATACAAAAACCATTATCTGGATATTTTACCCGAAGAAATCATCAAAAATTAAATCTGATCTGGATTTGATGAAAAGTTGGGAAGAGCTGGATACTTTTGGTTTAGCTCCATGCG
>Ga0163161_10000917_pt1 | contig 22793 bp, 18 predicted proteins | sample S45metaG_FD_129847 | JGI IMG/M metagenome (GOLD analysis project Ga0163161, IMG submission 129847) | Switchgrass rhizosphere microbial communities from Kellogg Biological Station, Michigan, USA - S4-5 metaG | ecosystem: Host-associated > Plants > Roots > Rhizosphere > Soil | place: USA... | reverse complement strand
GCTCTTGACTTCCTCGATCAGCGCGAGGCGCTGGGCGCGGTGCTCGGCCGCATCGGCGCGGACCTTTTCGAGCCACGCTTCCACCACCTTGTGCGCTTCGTTGCAAGCTTCGTCGAAGCGCTTCCATAGCGCGTGGTTCGGCACGCCGCCCTGGTCGGCCTGCTTCCACTGATCGCGCAGCGTGCGCAGTGTTTCCTGCATCTTGCGGCCGCCGAGGGCCTGGCCTTCGGGGCGCTTGAGCAGGCCTTCGGCCTTGGCGACGAGGTCTTCGCGGACCTTGTCGGCGCTCCAGCGCTGCCAGCCTTCGAGCTCGCCGGCCGCGACCAGCGCGGCGTGCACGCGGGCTTCGAGCGGCGCCTCGACCAGCTTGCCGTGCTCCTTGAGCACCGCACGCAGCGCAGCGGCCGCACCGGCGCTGGCCTTGCCGTGGCCTTCGGCGGTTTCCTGTTCGAGCTTGGCGAGCGCAACCTGAACGGCGTCCTGCGCAGCGGCACGAACAGCCGGATCGATCTTGGGTGCGGCAGGCCGTGCGGGCGCTGCGGCCTTGGGTGCGAGCACCTCGCCGCGCGCGCTGCGCAGCTCGTCGGCCCACACGGGCACCGGCGGCAGCGGCGCGGCAGCATCGGCCGCGGCGGCGATGGCTTGTGCCAGCGCGCTGTGGAATGCATCGGACACAACCAGCAACTGCGACTTCGATGCATCCAGCTGCGGCGCGAACTTGGCGTCGAGGCTGTTCCAGTTGATGTCGGCCGTGATGTCGGCGGCTTGCTGCTGCCAGTGGGTCACGTCGTTGCGCAGCGACTCCTCGGCGGCCTGGGCGTCCTGCCAGCCCTTGGTGGAGAGCACTTCGAAACGCTGTGCCAGCAGCACGGCGGCTTCGCGGTGCACCTGGGCGCGATGCTGCAGGTCTTCGATGCCCTTCACGCGTTCGGCCAGCTTGGCCTTCAGGCCCGCGAGCGGTTCGCGCGAGAGCGGCGCGCCGGCCTTGGCGGCGTCGCGCTGCCAGGCGAGCGCATCGGCGATGTTGAGCTTGGACTGACCCAGCAGCAGTTCGGCCTTCTGGGCCCATTCGGCGGCAATCGCCTCCTGGCCCTTGGCGCGCTTGAGCTCGTCGAGCTTCTCGCGCAGCAGGCGCGCGGCGCCCTTGTCGCGACCGCTCAGCTCCTTGAAGACTTCCTGCATTTGCTCGGATGCCGGGTTGCCCGCGAGCCAGTCGCGGATGCGCGCGGCGCGCTCTCCCGAAGTCGGCGCGGTGAAGGCGCCGCCGGTGAGCGTATCGAGGGCTTGAAGGTCGTGTGGCTTGGAAGAAGTAGAGGTCACTGGCGAAATCGTTGTCTTGGTAGAGAAAGCGAAGGCGCCGGCAAAGGCCGGCGCACATCGACATTTTCACCCACTTGCGATGGACCGCCGAATTCCGTGGCGGAACGGCGGCCAACGCGGGTAGCGGGCTGGGAGATTTAACGGGAACTACATATATAGCAAGCCGATGCAAAAAGCCAAGTGGCCGTTCTCACTTCATGGTCAGTTTGAGCTCGGCGCCCGGCTTCCAGTCGGCCCCGTTGGCCGTGGTGCGCACCGCGCCCAGGAACAGCCGCTCGCTCGTGAGTTTCTGCGCCAGCAGGTAGTCGCGCACCGCGGCGCCGCGCTCCACGGCCAGTTGGCGCATCGATTCCTCGTCGACCGGCACGCTTGCGAACAGCAGGTTTTCCATTTCCTTGACCGGCAGGTCCTTGGCCAGTCCGACGAGGTTGCGCGGCTTGGTGATGTCGGCGCGCTTGTACACCGCCGTCAGCAGCTCGGGGTATTCGGCGTCGGTGACCGGCGGCACCTCGGTACCGGCCTGGCCGCCGCGCACCGCGACGCGGCGCTTCTCGGCCTGCGTGAGCTGTCGCACGCGCTGGCGCTGGTAAGCATCGCGCTCTTTCTCGAGGCTGGAGGTGCCGATGACAGTCATCTCCAGCGTCGGCCGCTCGGTCAACGCCTTGGCGACCTTGTCCAGGCTTTCCTTGGCCGCGGCACTGAGCACCGAACTGCCCGCCTCGAAGGTGATGGCGCTCGATTCGCCGCTGCCACCGCCGCCCAGGCCGCCCGTGAGCAGGCTGAACGGCGCCGTCACGGCCTTGACGATCAGGTTGACCACCGCCTTCCAGATCAGCGGTCCGACGCTGAACTGAGGATCATTGAGCGAGCCGCTGAGCGGCAGGTCGACGTCGATCACGCCGTTGCGGTCGGCCAGCAAGGCCACGGCCAGTTTCACCGGCAGGCTGTTGGGCGCGCCGGCGACCTCCTCGCCGAACTGCAGCTGGTTGAGCACCAGCTTGTTGGTGGCCGTGAGCTGACCGTCGGGCGCGACCTTGTAGTTCACGTCCATGCTCATTTTGCCGCGCTCGATGCCGTGGCCGGCGTAGCGCACCGAATACGGCGAAAGCGGCGCCAGGTCGAGGTCGCGCATCTTGGCGGTGATGTCGAGCTCGAGCGGCTTGGCCAGCGGATTGAGCTTGCCGGTGATTTCCAGCGCGGCGGTCTGCTGCGCCTTGCCGCGCAGTTCCAGGTCGGCCAGCGCCGGGCGGCCCGTCTCGCCCTTGGGCGGGTTCGAGGAGAAGGAACTGAGCTTGCCGGTCAGCTCGCTCAAGTCGGCCGAGTAGTTGGGCTTGACGAACAGGTCGGTGAAATCGATCTTGCCGTTGACCAGGCTCATCGGACCGAAGTTGATGACCGGCGAGAGGCCGGTGTCCGCTGGTGCCTGCGCCGTGGCCACCGGCGCGGCGGCCGGCTTGGCGGGTTCGGGGCTGCCGCCGACCATGGCTTCGGCCGACACCGGCGCGCCGCCGGAGCGCTGCACAGGCGCCGCCGCGCGGGTCGTGGTGGTGGTGCCGCCCGGTCCCTTCTGGGTCTTGGCGTCGGCAGAGGCCGCAGCCGCCGCGCCTTCGGCCTCGCCCTTCTTCGTCAGATTGAGCAGGTTGAGCCGGCCCGTCGGGTCGACGATAACGCGGGCAAAGAAGTCGGTCAGCGTGGTTTCGCGCACGTCCACCTTCGGCGGCGCATTGGGCGCCAGGCCGACCTGCAGCCCGCGCAGGCTCAGCGTCTTCCAGCTCAAGAGCTGGTTGGTGTTGCGGTCGAAACCGGGCGACTGGGTCAGCGAGACGCTGTTGGCGCGAAAGTCGTCCAGCGCGGTGTCGCCGGCCAGCTTGACGGTCATGCCGGCCGGCGTGGTCGCGTAGTGGACCGTGCCGCGGTAGCTCGCGAAGGCGCGGCGGATGTCGACGTTGAGCGCGTCCGCGTAGTAGGCCTTGAAGGCGTGCGCGGGGAACGAGATCACCTCGAGTCGGCCCTCTGCCGCCAGCGGCTTGAGCACCACGTTGCCCTTGTAGTCGAACTTGCCCGGGTCCGAGCGGCCGGAGCCGATGCGGCCCGAGACCTGCAGCGGCGACACGGTGTTGGTCTCGGGCGCGATCTTCTGTGCGTTCAGCTTGAAGGCCGTGACCTCGACCGTCACCGGCAGCGCGCCGGCCTTGTCTGAATAAGAGAGGCTGCCGTTGTCGACCGCCATCGTGGCAATGGTCAGCGCCCAGGGCTTGGTGTTGGCATCGGCCTTGACCGATCCGGCACCGGCAGGCTTGGGCGCCGCCACCTTGGCTTCGGCCGCGCCGCCGCTGCCGGCTGGCGTGCGGAGCCAGCGCTCGAACATCCATCGCTTCTCGCTGTCGCGCTCCACGCGCACCTTGGGGTTGGTGGCGGTGAACGAGGCGATGTTCAGCGTGTGCTGCGTCATGTCGACCTCGGCGTCGACCAACTCGAAGCGGCCGACGCTCGCCAGCGCGGTCTTGGTCTGGGTCAGCGCGAGCCCATCGGCAGCCAGCCGGCGCGCCTTGAACTTGAGGTTGGGCTGGTTCCAGGCGATGTCGATCTGGCCGCTGAGCTTGCCGTCGAGCGTGGGTTCCAGGCTCTGCGCCAGATACGGCGCGGCCAGCGAGAGCGGGAGCGCGTCGACCTCGGTCTGCACGTCCGCGACCTTGTCGGTGGCGCTGCCCTTGAACTTGAGCGAGGCGCCGGCAATGGCGGTGCCGCCGTTGAACTGGGCCGGCTTCTCCATCGGCCAGGTGATGGCGGTGACGTCGAGCCCCAGTTCGGTCAGGTCGACGGCCGCCGCGGGCTTGACGGTCTCGTCGCGCCAGCCAATGCGCCCGCCGCTCAGCGCCACCTTGTCGACCTGCACGTTCAGCTTGGGCTTTTCGGCTGTCTTACCGGCCGGTGCGCTGGCTGGGGCGACGGGTAGCGGCGCCACTTTTTCCGCGGCGCCGGTGGCCGGGTCGGTCGCCATCAGGTTGAGCTGGCCCGAGGCATCGCGCGCCACCACAAGCTGCGGATTGGCCAGCGCCACTTCGCTCAAATGGAACACCGATTCGAGCGGGCGCACATCGGCCAGCGCGAGCTTGAGCGAGTCGAAGCCCAGCAGGTCGCGGCCCTTGGCATCGCTCAGCTTGGCGCCGTGCGCTTCCACCGTTCCGTAGATCTTCAGGCCGGTGGTCGTGGCCTGCTGGAAGTCGATCTTCAGGTCGGCATCGAGGCTGCCGGCCTGCAGCTTCACCGGCAATCCGCCGGGGATGTAGCCGAGGTAAGGCACGAGGTCGAGCCCCTTGAACTGCACGTGGGCGTCGGTCTTGCGGCTGGCCGAAAAGGGTGTGGTGAAGGCGGCCGAATCGAAGTTGCTGCCGTTGAGCACGAAGGCCAGCTTGGGCTCGGTCTTGACCTCGCGCTGCGAGGCCAGGTTGCTCAGGAAAGGCACGTCGAGCACGAAGTTGCGCAGCTCGTGCTTGCGCTTGACCGTCTGGTCGTCGAAGTCGACGGCGCCGTCCTTGATCGAGATGTTGTAGATCGCAAAGCGTGCCGGCTCGGCCTTGGGGTCGGGCGGCGGACCCGAGGCCAGCTTGGCGAGGATGTCGTCGATGTCGTACTTGCCGTCGGCCTGGTGCGTGAGCAGGATGGCGGGCGATTCGACCGAGACCGCATCGATCACGGGCGCCAGGCGAAAGAGCGATTGCAGTTCGGCGTCGGCGTAGATGCGCTTGATGGCCAGTTGCGGCTGCTTGCCGTCGGCAGTGGCGATGCGCAGGTCGTGCAGCGCGAGTTCGAGGGTCCAGGGCTTGAAATCGATCTTGCCCACGGTGACCTGCCGGCCCAGTTTTTCGCTCGCGATCTTTTGAAGCTGGCTCTTGGCGATGGGCGGAACCGCCAACCATGCGATGACCCAGAGGGCCAACAGAACCAGCAAGGCGACGATCCCACGTCGCACCCATTTGTTTTGTTTGAGCGAAGCTAAATCCATCGCGGGAGTGTGCCGCAAACACGCCTCGAAGCAGAAACAAGAAAGCCCGGCAACGCGACTGAATGCCTCGTTGCCGGGCTTGATGGCGGGCCTAACACCCAAGCCATCGATTCGCACGACTGGAAGTCAATGGTTCCCGCCGTGCTGGCAGCAAGAGATTGCCACCGCGGATCCTCCGTCTTTCAAGCCCTTGACTTGCACCTCGGGCCGCCTGACTTCGGAAAAACGCCTGAAAACCCAGGCCCATTCAGATTAGGTGCCGCACCCTCGCATTGCAAATCCAATCTTCCGAGGGATTTCCCTTAAGCCGAATGCCTCTGGGAGGTCTCATTTTTTAAACATCTATTAGCATAAGAAACAAAATCCTTATGCTTGACCGAGTATTTAGCCACGCTAGAATCCGCCCTGCTCCGACTGCCAGACGCAGAGGGGCCACCCTGAATCCGCTGCCGAGAACTCCCCCGGCTTGATCAGGTCACCGCGCTCCTTACCCTACATCCTCCATGCGCGGAGCCTGATTCGTACCAATCCAAGCGCCGTTGCCTTCATCCATCGCCTCTCCGGGCGCTGCGAGCAGGTGCCGCACAGAAAGGAAGAGCGATGAACAAGGCGTTTGATGCCACAGCCCGCGGGCTGAGGACCTTTGTGTCCGATGTGGCAGACGGCTTTTTTGAAATCACCCACAACGGGTTCGCGTTGGTCGGTTTGGCCATCGTGTTCGCGGCCCTCGCCCTCGTGGCACGGCCCGATCTGCGCCAGACCGGCGAGGAACAGCTCATGGGCTGGCTGCAGTCGCGCAAACCCGCGCCTGAAGTCACCGACCTGGAGCCGACCGCGATCGAGCGCACCACGGCCGCGAGCCCCGGCGACCTGCCCAAGCAGCAGGCCGCCGTGGCTTACTGGCTGAGCAAGAAGTACAGCGTGGCGGCCGAGCCGCTGAGCGTGCTCGTCGCCGAGGCCTACAACATCGGCAAGCGCACCAAGCTCGACCCGACGCTGATCCTGGCCATCATGGCCGTGGAGTCCAGCTTCAACCCCTTCGCCCAGAGCCACGTCGGCGCCCAGGGCCTGATGCAGGTCATGACGCGCGTGCACGGCGACAAGTACGAAAGCGCGGGCGGCACGCTCACCGCCTTCGACCCGGTGACCAACATGCGCGTCGGCGTGAAGGTGCTGCAGGAATGCATCTCCCGCGCTGGCTCGCTCGAAGGGGGCCTGCGTTACTACGTGGGCGCAGCCAACCTGGAAGACGATGGCGGCTACGCCAACAAGGTGATGGCCGAGCATGAGCGCCTGTTGCAGGTCGCCAACGGCCGCGCACCTTCGGTGCTGCCGCCCCGCACGACCGTGCGCGCGCAGCCGATTCCTGTCGTGACGCCGGCGCCGGCACCGATCAAGGCCGAAGAAGGCTCGGAACCCGCAAAGGTCGCCCTGCTTTCCGCCGTCTCCTGAAGCTGGCCTGGCCGGGTGTGAGCTACACTCGGTCCCGCACGCGACTGGCGATAGGCGCAGCACTTGAACAAGGTGCCACGCGCTGACGTGGAATACCACTGGGAAGCGTGCCGCCTGACCACAACAGGTGTTCAGCCGTTCGCCTGGGCAGCCCTTGTTTGGTTGAAGAACAAGGACCTCGTCTTCAAAGGACTGCCATGTACCAACGCAATATCCTGGTCGAACAGACCGACCCCGAGATCTGGGCCGCGATTCAAGCCGAAAACGCACGCCAGGAACACCACATCGAGCTGATCGCGAGCGAGAACTACGCCTCGCCGGCCGTCATGCAGGCCCAGGGCTCGCAGCTCACCAATAAGTACGCCGAAGGCTACCCAGGTAAGCGCTATTACGGCGGCTGCGAGCACGTCGACGTGGCCGAGCAACTGGCCATCGACCGCGTCAAGCAGATCTTCGGTGCCGATGCCGCCAACGTGCAGCCGCATTGCGGCGCCTCGGCCAACGAAGCCGTGATGCTGGCATTCCTCAAGCCTGGCGACACCATCATGGGCATGAGCCTGGCCGAAGGCGGCCACCTGACTCACGGCATGCCACTCAACATGAGCGGCAAGTGGTTCAACGTGGTGAGCTATGGCCTGGACGCCAACGAAGCCATCGACTACGACGCGATGGAACGCAAGGCGCACGAGCACATGCCCAAGCTGATCATCGCGGGCGCCTCGGCCTACTCGCTGCACATCGACTTCGAGCGCTTCGCCAAGGTGGCCAAGGACGTGGGCGCGATCTTCATGGTCGACATCGCCCACTACGCCGGCCTCGTGGCCGCGGGCGTGTACCCCAACCCGGTGCCGCACGCCGACATCGTGACCTCCACCACCCACAAGAGCCTGCGTGGCCCGCGCGGCGGCATCATCCTGATGAAGTCGCAGCACGAGAAGGCGATCAACAGCGCGATCTTCCCGGGCCTGCAAGGCGGTCCGCTGATGCACGTGATCGCCGCCAAGGCCGTCGCGTTCAAGGAAGCCATGACGCCCGAGTTCAAGGCCTACCAGCACCAGGTGGTCAAGAACGCCAAGATCGTGGCCGACACCCTCACCGAGCGGGGCCTGCGCATCGTGAGCGGCCGCACCGAGAGCCACGTGATGCTGGTCGACCTGCGTTCGAAGGGCATCACCGGCAAGGAAGCCGAAGCCGTGCTGGGCAGCGCCCACATGACGATCAACAAGAACGCGATCCCCAACGACCCTGAAAAGCCGATGGTCACCAGCGGCGTGCGCATCGGCACCCCGGCCATGACCACCCGCGGCTTCAAGGATGAAGAGGCCCGCATCACCGCGAATCTGGTCGCCGACGTGCTCGAGAACCCGCGCGACGCGGCGAACATCGACGCGGTGCGCGCCAAGGTGCACGCGCTGACGAGCCGCTTCCCCGTCTATCGCTGATCTGCACGGCCCGACCGCATGAAATGCCCTTTTTGCGGTCATCTTGAAACGCAGGTCGTCGAGACCCGCGTTTCGGAAGACGCCGACTTCGTCCGCAGGCGCCGCCAGTGCAGCGCCTGCGACAAGCGCTTCACCACCTACGAGCGCCCCGACGTCAACTTCCCCGTGGTCGTGAAGAAGGACGGCAGCCGCGCCGACTTCGACTCTTCCAAGGTGCGCGCCTCGATGATGCTGGCGTTGCGCAAGCGCCCGGTGAGCATCGAGCAGATCGACACCGCTCTCTTGCGCATCGAGCAGAAGCTTTTGGCCAGCGGCCTGCGCGAAATCGATTCGACGAAAGTCGGCGAACTCGTGATGCGCGAGCTCAAGCGCCTCGACAAGGTCGCCTACGTGCGCTTTGCCTCGGTGTACCGCAGCTTCGAGGACGTGGACGAGTTCCGGCAACTGCTGCGGGACATCTGACTCCGCAGGCCGGCCTTCAAGCGCCGCCGCTTTCTCCTCTGGCGCACGCACCCGAGCCGCAATCGCCGCTCACATCCGGATTGCAGACCTTCGCCCGGCCCGACGCCGAGACGATGACCGAGGCCCTCCGCCCGGTCTCGGCCTTGAACGTCAGGCAGCCCGCGCTGAAACCGGCCCTGGCGGTCTGGCGCGAGAACCCGTTGCCGTCGTAGCGCAGGCCTTGCGCAAAGCCGCCGCCGAGCGTCGTGTCGATGCTCACGCCCTGCGGCAATCGGTCGAAGCGCCGCAGCGTTTGGGTTTGGCTCTGCGTGGAGGACGACGCATCGGAACCGGTTCGGACCACCCAGCCTTCGGACCAGTCGCCGCCCGCGAGTGCAGCCACCTCCACGCCCTGCGCGCGCTGAATGGCTTCCATGCGCGCAAAGCCCAGCGCCGCATTGAAACCCTGCGCAGCCGTCGCCAGACGCTGGTTGAGCAGCATGTCGCGAAAGCTCGGCACGCCGATGGCCGCCAGCACCGCGACGATGGCAACGATCGCCATCAGTTCGATCAGCGTGAAGCCGCCGATCGGTGTCGTGTTGCCGCGCTTCATTGCCAGCACCTGCCGGGCAGCGTCCCGTCGCATCCTTTGCCACCCGTGCTGTCCACCCAGAGATTGCCGACGTGCGGATCGGAGAACCCCGGCTTCAGCGTGGCCGTCAGCCGGATGCAGCCAGTGATGCTCCCTCGCCCTTCGCAATTGGCGCTCTTGACGATGTACTTGCCGCCCACGCCCCCCTCTCCCGACTCGCCCTCGTAGGGCCGGTATCGCCCCAGCCGGGTATAGAGGCGCTCCTGCTCCTGCATCTGCTGCATGAGCGCGGAACGCCCCTCGCTGCGCCAGCTTTTGCGCACGAAATCCATGTACGACGGATAGGAGATGGCCGCCAGGATCGCGGCGATGGCCAGCACGATCAGCATCTCGATCAGCGTGAAACCGCGAAGCGTCGGGGCCCTCACTGCTTTGCCCTCCGGTAGTCGGAGATCTGTCGCCAGTTCAGCCGTCTGCCGGTCTGGCCCACATTACCGTCGCCTACGGGCTGCGCGGTCGAGAGGCCTGCGCCCCGGCCGCTGCGCGCGCCCGTGCTGACGATAGCCAGACGCTTCGTTTCCGGACGGCGTCCGAATGCATCGGTAGCTCCGAGACCGGCCGTGCCCACTTGCACCAGATGTGGCGCCCCCAGCATGCCGGCACTCGACGGCACGCAGGCGCTCCCTTGCGAAAGCCCCGTCATCGCATTCACCACGCAACTGCGGCCACCACCGTCTGCGCTGCATGCGCCGGAATCGGGAATCAGCGTGTTGAAGAACAACTGGCCATCGCCCAGCACCGGCTTGAAGACCATCCGCTCGCCCCGCTCGGGCCCCGCCGGCAGGTCGAAGTACCAGCCGCGCCGGGCATTCGTCTTGCCATCGAACGCGCCATAGACAAAAGCATCGCCGGTGACTGGCGGAAATGCCTGCCCATCGGCAGCGCCCGTCTTGCGCTGCTGCAACTGCACGCGCGCTTCGCCGGCGGGAATGGCCACGCCGTTGTCGTACACACCGTACATCGTCTGCACGCCCCGGCTCGAACGCCCCAGGTCTTCGGGGCTCACGAACTTTCCGGTTCCGAAGAGGACGATCGCGCCGCCCTCAGGACCCACGCCGACTTCGGGCGCGACGGTGATCGGCTGCCGCTTCGCATCCGCGCCGCTGCCGGCCATGGCGACCATCAGGGGTTTGCCGTTCAGCGCCAACGCCTTGGTGCCCCACGGTGCATTGCCCGAAAAATCGAACTTCCACAGATTGCCCTGCGTGTCGCCTGCGTAGAGAAGGCGCGTGGCGTCGTCCGCGCCCGCGTAGTCGCTCGGCGTGCTCAGGGCGTTCACGAGGTTCTTGTCCACGGGCGCCGGCAGAACGATCTTGAAGTAGTTGGTGTCCCGCTTCCAGGCTTCGCCCACGGGTTTGTCCAGCGACAGCAGGAACAGTGCGGCCCGCTTTTCGGGATTGGCGTTGTTGAAGCCCGAGGGAACGACGGCGAACCAGCCATAGGTCGCCGCCCGGGTTCTGGTGGCTGCCGCGGTTCGGAACTTCATGATGCGCGGCGCCTGGGTCACCTGGCCCATGTCGTCGTCGTACGCGCCGCTGAATTCCCAGAGCACCTTGTCCGCCGAGAACGCCGCGGGGTCGGTCACGTCGAGCGCGAAGACGCCGGTGGCGCCGCCGCCATTGCCGGAAACCAGCACGGTCTTCCACGCGCCATCGGCCATGCGGGCGTCGACGACGACGGGCGTTCCGTCGACGTAGCTGCGGTGCACATAGTCCGGCGAGGTGTAGGCGGCCAGCCGGGCGAACATGATGCGCGGCACGTAGGCGAAGAGTTCGTCCCCGGTGCGGGCGTCGAAGGCATGCAGCATGCCGTCGTTGGCGCCGACGTACACGACGGGCGGGCGGCCGCGATGGGCGGCCAGAAAACGTTCGTGCCCCGGTTCCTGAATCGCGAGGCTGGGTGGCCCGACATGCACCGGGTTCGAATTGGTCACGTCGCCCATGACCGAGTCGCGCACGCGAAAGAGGCCTTGCGGTGCGGACAGCTCCCGCCGCCGGTCCCCGCGCAGATAGGCCAGCCGCTCGGCGCCCAGGCCGTCGGAGACATCGGGCACGACATACGGCGTCGCATTCAGCCAACCGCGCAGCCCCCTGTCGAGCGCCTCCCACTGGAACGGCGTGCCGACGTCGGCCGTCGAGAGCGTAAAGATCCGCCTGCTCGCGACATCGCGGGCGGCCACGGGCGGCACGGCGTTCGGATTGCCTGTCAGCAGCTCGCCGGCGTCCCAGTCGGGCTTGTCGGCGCGCCGCACCGTACCGGTCGCCGCATCCGGCCGAAGGGGATACGACAGCAGCGTGCCCGACCAGCGTCGCCCGTTGAACTGCGGCACGTAGAGGCTCGCGCCGGCCTGAGCGATCGTGTTCGACGAAATGGCGCTCCCCGCCGTGACGCCGCCGACCGGGGCCACGGCGCGCAGGAAAATCCGGCGGATGGCCTCGGTCATTTGCGCCGGTTCACCGGCCAGGAAGTAGTTGGCGGGCTTGGGCTGGTTGTCGCCGTCAAGGCCTTCGGCCCATTCGGAACCGCCGCCCGCCGCCAGGAACGGATTGCCGTCGTCGTTGCTGTCGGCAAAACCACCGTACTTTGCGGCCAAGTAGAAGACGCTGCCGCGTTGCTTCTGCCCAATGGCGCTCGCGCCGCCCTGCCCCATGTCGATGGCAAAGGTCTGCACGCGCAAGCCGGTGTGGTCGCTGCGGATCTTCTGCGTGCGCGCCCAGTACGCAAGGCCTGCCATCCCGAACGATCCTTTGTCGGCGCCGGTTTCCGCGCTCGCGATGTCGGCCGAGGTCAACGGCGTGCCGCCCTTGTAGTTGAACGCCCGCGGCCCCTCGTTGCCGCCAGTGGTGAGCCCCGCCTTGGCCGAGGGGTGCGCATAGGCAAGCGCCTCCCTGTTTTCAAAGGCGCCGACCAGACCTGTCCAGTAGGCCGTGTCGGGCTCATGGGCAGCGATGCTGAAGCTGCGATCAAAATCGCCGATGGAGTTCTCCCTCGACATGCCGGGCAAGGAACGGTCGTAGTGGGTGTCGGCATCGCCGATCATCAGGACATCGTTTCTCTGGCAGCTGACGGCGATGGGATCGCCATGGCTTCGAGGGCTGTCGCTACTGGCGACCGCCTGCGGCGTCGGCGCCTTGCCTTGCAGATAGCGCAGCGACTCGTAGTAGAGCTCGCCTGCAGGATCGAACGTGCTGTAGGCGCCTTGCCGAACGCCGTTGCGCCCGAAACGGTTGATGGCGTTGACGACCCCAGGACTCTCTGCTGTGTCGGCCTTGAACACGCCCGTTGTCGCATTCCACTCCGCTTGCGGGTTGTCGACTGTGTCGAAAGTGGTGTCGATCTTTCTGGGCCCGACGTGCTTCATTGGTGCGTGCAGCACGCCGCCATAGCGTGCGGGGTCGTCGTCCGGCAAGTAGCCGAAGACGGAGAACTTCATCCGGCCCGCGTAGCGCTGGACGGCGCCCACAGGCTTGGAGTTGCCATTCGGGTATCTGGCGCACAGCCCGGGACGCACCACCACCTCCGCCGCCGTGCACACCTCGACGCGCGCGATGTAAGGCGTGCCGCCCGGCGCCGAGCAAGTACCTGCAGCGGCTGCTCCGACGACGAATCTATCGAGGCAGTTGCTGAAGTGCAGCGTGTCCGTCGCAAGCACCGCACCGCGTGCGCCCGTGACGAGTGGCGTGAGCCTGTTCAGGTTGCCGATGACCGCCTTGTCGGGGAAGTGGGCGCTGCGATGAAAGTCCTCCGGCAGCACCGCGCGCTGCAACACCGTGCGGCCCGGTTCGTCGATCACGCGGTCACCACCCGTCAACGCGAGGCGCACCCCGTCGAGGGAAGACGACACCGCCCAGTTCAGCAGGTTGCCGCTCCACTGGTTGGCGCAGGCGATTTCTCCGCTGCTCAGCCTCGTTGCCGCGGACGAGCGCCTGAAGTAACCGTCGCCCGCCGCATAGCGGTAGCAACCCATCGCGTCCCAGTAACCGCCGTAGGTTTTCTTCGCGTCGAAGCTGTCGCGGTACGCAGCGCCGGCGTTCGCGCGCTTCAGCGAAAGATCGATCACCAGCCCCGGGTCGGCGCGCGATGCCAGCGAAAACATCGGTTCGCCCGGAAGCTCCGCGTCGGCTGCTTTGGCCGTCGTCACGGCATGGGCGCATGTGGCGGCGAAGGCGGCCATCGCGCAAACTCGAAGAAAACGCATGAAGGTTCCGTCTTCAGGAAGGGCAGCCAAGGCTGGCCGCCGGTTTGTACAAGGTGGTCTGCAGAACGACCTGTGTCTCTTCGCGCATGCCGTAGCCGACGGCCGTGACGCGAAAGATGTAGTTGGCGTCCTGGGCACTCGCGCTCTGCAGCACATTGGCCTGCCATCCGCCGCGGCTGCGAACGGCTTCCACGATGTAGCGCGGTGCGCGGGCCGGCAGCGCACCGGCATGGCTGCCGGTGGCGGCGTCGCCGCTGAAATAGGTCTGGCCCGTGAAGGTGCCGTAGGCGACCGACTTGCCGCTGCCGGCCGAAAGATCGACGCTCACCCACGCCGGATCGGCGCCCGGCTCGGCGGGCGCGCACAGCCCCTGCTGCTCGCTGCCGCCACCGCACCCCGCGACGAAGGCCGTCGCATCGGAGCGATTGAAAAGGCAGAGGCGTTGCCGTGCGTTCTCGTTGGGCCCGAGCACATCGGTTTCGGCATCGACAAGGGCAGCCTCGGCCGCCTGGAATGCCACCTCGGCGTCGCGGTCGTTGCGGGCGCTGCGCTCGTTGACCAGCGAGACCTGCGCCGCGCCGACGCCCAGCACGGTGGCCACGACGAGAAGCAGCAGCACGACGATCAGCGAAAAGCCCCGTTGCGGCGGCGAAAGACGGTGCGGGTTCACGACGCCGGCGCCCTCAACGCATTGCGCAGCATCACCGTGAAGGTCGCCACGCGCCGCAGCCGGCCATCGGCCGCGGGCCTGAAGCTGAGCTCGGAGAAATCGGTGCCCAGCGGATAGAGCACCTCGTCCGCTTCCTGCCGTCCGCCCCGGCCGTGCGCGCTACGCGCCACCATGCCGACGCGCAGGCCGACAACCTTTCGCCATTCTTCGGCCACCTTGTCTCCGGAGGCGGCCATGGCTTCGAGCTGCACGGCATCCAGCCACTGCTCGGGAACGCCGTTGCCGTCTGCGTCGTGGCCGTAGACGACCTTAAACACCTCGATGCCCCGCGCCAGCGGTTGCGCACTGAACGCCCCGCCCCTTGCGCTGCGGTACTTGCAGTAGAGCTCGGGTTCCCTGTCGGCGGCTTCGGCGACATAGAAAAAACTCCAGGCGCGGTCTGCGGAGACGGGCGTGTCCGCCGCCGGACCGGGCTGGGCGAAACCCATGCAATCGATCATGGTGCCGTCGGGCTCGGTGCCGTCGCCATCGGAACGGCTGCGGCCGAAGAAGCGGACCCGCAGCGAATCGCTTGCGTTGATCCCGCGCGTGCCGTGCGCGCCGTGGCTGTCGCCGACGCCGCTGACGCGAGTGTCGCTCGCACCCACTATGTCGAGGTCGGCAGAGTCGCTCGACGATGCCGTAGTGTCCGTGCTGCCTGCCGCGCCCTCGGACCCTTGGGGTTCCCTGGCGTCGGGCGCGTGGTCGGAATAGCCAGCCTGCCGCGCGACGCTCCTGACGACGAAGCCCGCGAACCTCAGCGACTCCTCCACCGCCTGCGCGTCGGCATTGGCCGTGAACAAGCGCTGGCTGGCGACAAAGGCGCCCGTGGCCGCGAGCACGACGACCAGCGCAACGGCAGTGGCGACCAGCAGTTCAACCAGCGTCACACCGCGTTCGCGCACGCGGCGGGCGAACTCAGGAACCCGCTTGGCCATCGCGCGCCTGCCCTGCGACCAGTTGCATCACCAGGCGCGGCGCCGAGGATGAATCCGCCTTCGCACCGAGGCCAGCGCGAGGCGTCCAGCCGAGCTTCACGACCACGGTGCGGCCGGTCTTGCTGCATGTCCAGGTGTACTCATCGGCTGCCGCGTTCCAGGGCGCCTCGTCGAAGCACACGCTGACGCGCGCATCGGGCAGCGCCTTGGCGATACGGCGCTGCCACTCTTTCATGTCCCATGCCGCGAGGTCTGCCGTGCTGCAGACTGCGCCGCCGCCCACGCAGGCCACGCCGGTGAAGGCGCCTCCCGATGCGCCGCCCTCACGCCAGTCCTCGACAAGGTAGGCATTGCCCGCGTCGTTGCGCGTGGCGATGCCCTTGTTCATCCGCACCTTCTCCGACAGATCGCGCGCCAGATTGAGCGCTGCCGTGAAGGTTGCTGACTCGTTGCTCGCGCGCACCGACGCCAGCAGCATGCCGATCGTGCCGAGCAGTCCCAGGCTCAGCACGACGATGGATACCAATACCTCCACGAGCGAAAAGCCCGCGGCCCGATGCTTCGTTGAAGCCATGTTCGATGTCCTCCCTGATCTGCTGCAACTTGTGTTGCTTCTTTATTCCCACCATCGAGCTTCGAGCGTAGGGGCCGCTTGCGACAGGGCGCGCACCGTTCATCCGCATCGGTATGCCGCTCGTATGATCGAACAGCACCGGTGTTAAATTTTTCCCCGTCCCGCCCTCGTCCTGCCTCTTCCACTCCCATGCCTTCACACGAACAAGACGCGCAGCACATCGCGACAGCCTTGCGCCTGGCGTCCGACGCCTTGCTGCTGACCGATCCGAACCCACGCGTGGGCTGCGTGCTGTGCGACGCCGATGGGCGCGTGCTGGGCCAGGGGCATACGCAGAAGGCCGGCGGTCCGCATGCCGAGGTGATGGCGTTGCGCGATGCGGTGGCGAAAGGTCACTCGGTCGAAGGCGCGACGGCCTACGTCACGCTGGAGCCCTGTTCGCACCAAGGCCGCACCGGGCCTTGCTGCGATGCGCTGATCGCGGCGGGCATCGGGCGGGTCGTGGCGTCGTTGGCCGATCCGAACCCACTGGTCGCGGGCCAGGGCTTCGAGCGGCTGCGTGCGGCGGGCGTCGAGGTCGAGGTCGGCCCCGGCGCCGACGAATCGCGCGAGCTCAATATCGGTTTCTTCAGCCGCATGGTGCGCAAGACGCCTTGGGTGCGGCTCAAGGTGGCCGCCTCGCTGGACGGCAGGACGGGTCTGGAGAACGGCGTGAGCCAATGGATCACCTCCGAGCCCGCGCGTACGGACGGCCACGCCTGGCGCGCCCGCGCGAGCGCTGTGCTGACCGGCGTCGGTACGGTGCTCGAAGACAACCCGCGCCTGGACGTTCGATTGGTCGAGACGCCACGCCAGCCGCATCTGGTCGTGGTCGACAGCCGGCTCCAGACGCAGCCAGACGCTCACATATTCATAGCAGGCCGTCCCGTGTGGATCTATGCGGCCGCGCGGGACGAAGCCAAGGCCGCCGCGCTCGAAGCCCGCGGCGCCACGGTCACTTGCCTTGCCAATGCCGACGGAAAGGTCGATCTGGAGGCGATGTTGAAAGACCTGGCAGCGCGCGGCGTCAACGAGCTGCATGTCGAGTCGGGGCACAAGCTCAATGGCTCGCTGATCCGGGAGGGCTGCGTCGATGAACTGCTCGTTTACCTCGCCCCAAAGCTGATCGGCACCGGCCTCGACATTGCGAGCCACCTCCATGCAGACGGTCCGCTTACCTCGCTGGCGGGCGTTCTCCCCCTGGAATTCAAGTCCGTGGACATGCTCGGGCCCGACCTTCGCATCGTGGCGCGGGTGACGGGACGGGACAGGTTCTAGCGTTCAGCCCGAACGGCCTTCGTTCTCTGCGAAAATGTGCGAATGTTCACCGGAATCATCACCGGCGTGGGGCGCATCGCCGCCATCCACGACCTCGGCACCTCCTCCTCCTACGGCAAAAGACTCAGCATTGCGGTGCCTGACGGCTATCTCGACGACGTCGGGCTGGGCGACAGCATCGCGCTGAACGGCGCCTGCATGACCGTCACCACGCTCGTTCCCGAGCAGCAGCTGTTCACCATCGACATCTCCGCCGAGTCCCTCGACAAGACCGCGGGCCTCACCGACGAAGGCAGCCGCATCAACCTCGAAAAAGCCCTGCGCGCGAGCGACCGCCTCGGCGGGCACATCGTCTCGGGCCATGTGGACGGCATCGGCACGGTGAGCTTCTTCGAGCCGGTCGGCGAAAGCTGGGAGTTGCGCGTGGTCGCACCGCCCGCCCTCGCCCGCTTTCTTGCCTACAAGGGCTCGATCACCATCAACGGCGTGAGCCTCACCGTCAACAGCGTCAAGGACATCGAAGGCGGCGCCGAGGTCAGCATCAACCTGATCCCGCACACGGTGGACAACACCTCCCTCGGCGGCCTCAAGGCCGGCTCGAAGGTCAATCTAGAAATCGATACCGTGGCGCGCTACGTGGAGCGCATGCTCCAGGCGGGCGTCCTGGTTCCCCAAGCTTCCACGTATTCCAAGGACACCGCCGAATGAACGCCTCCGTCACGCCCATCGGCGCCGCCCCGAGCGCCGCGCGCGCGCCAGCCCCCATTTCCTCGGTCGAGGAGATCGTCGCCGAGCTGGCCGCGGGCCGCATGGTGATCCTGGTCGACGAGGAAGACCGCGAGAACGAAGGCGACATCGTCATCGCGGCCGATCACATCACGCCCGAATCCATCAACTTCATGGCCCGCCATGCACGCGGCCTGATCTGCCTCACGCTGTCGCGCGAAATGTGCGAGCGGCTGCAGTTGCCGCCGATGGTCCAGCGCAACGGCGCGAAGCATTCGACGGCCTTCACGGTTTCCATCGAAGCGGCCGAAGGCGTGACCACCGGCATCTCGGCCGCCGACCGCGCCCGCACCGTGCAGGCTGCGGTGGCGCCGAATGCCGTGGCCGCCGACCTGGTGCAGCCGGGCCACATCTTCCCGCTGCAGGCGGTGGACGGCGGCGTGCTGATGCGCGCCGGCCATACCGAAGCCGGTTGCGACCTCGCCGCCATGGCCGGCTGCTCGCCCGCCTCGGTGATCTGCGAGGTGATGAACGAAGACGGCACCATGGCCCGCCTGCCCGACCTGCAGGTCTTCGCGGCCGAGCACGGCCTCAAGATCGGCACCATCGCCGCGCTCATCGAGCACCGGAGCCGGGTCGAATCGCTGGTCGAGAAGGTTGGCTGCCGCGAAATTCAAACCGCCTGGGGCAATTTCACCGCCCACGCCTTCATCGACAAGCCCAGCCGCGGCGTGCACCTGGCGCTGGTGCGCGGCAAGTGGGCGCCCGAAGACACGGTGTCGGTGCGCGTGCACGAGCCGCTCTCGGTGCTCGACGCGCTCGAAATCAACCGCTCCCTGCACTCCTGGAGCCTGGACGCCAGCCTCTCGCACATCGCGACCGAGGGCAAGGGCGTGGCCGTGCTGCTGAATTGCGGCGAAACCGCTGGCGAGTTGCTTGCGCAGTTCGACGGCACCGCGCGTCCCGCGCAAGCCCCCGAGCGCGGTCGCATGGATCTGCGCAGCTACGGCATCGGCGCGCAGATCCTGCGCGAATGCGGCGTGCACAAGATGAACCTGCTGGGCACGCCGCGTCGCATGCCGAGCATGGCAGCGGGCTACGGCCTGGAAATCGCCGGCTACCTCACGAAAGACTGAACGACCATGCAAGGTTCAAACAAGGGCGAGACCACGCTCAACGGCAAGGGCCTCCGCATCGGCATCGTGCAGGCGCGCTTCAACGCCGACATCACCGACGCGCTGGCTGCGGCGTGCCTCGCCGAACTCGAATCGCTGGGCGTGGCTGCGTCCGATATCCATCATGTGAAGGTGCCCGGCGCGCTCGAAGTGCCCGTGGCGCTGCAGGCGCTGGCCGAGCGCGGCGGCTACCACGCGCTCGTCGCGCTGGGCTGCATCATCCGCGGCGAGACCTACCACTTCGAACTGGTGGCCAACGAATCGGGTGCGAGCGTGAGCCGCATCGCGCTCGACTACCGCCTTCCCATCGCCAACGCGATCCTCACCACCGAAAACCTAGCGCAGGCCGTCGCACGGCAGACCGACAAGGGCCGCGATGCAGCCCAGGTCGCTGTCGAGATGGCGCAACTGCTGGCCACCCTTTCATGACCGAAGACACCACCAAGGCAGGCGGCGCCAAGCCCCGCCAGTCGCGCACGGGCCTCACAAGCACCGGCGCGCGCAAGGCTTCGGCCAAGTCCAACCGCAGCCGCGCGCGCGAATTCGCGCTGCAGGCGCTCTACCAGCACCTGGTGGGCCGCAACGACCCGACCGACATCGACCACTTCACGCGCGACCTCGCGGGCTTCCACAAGGCCGATGCGGCGCATTACGATGCGCTGCTGCACGGCTCGATCGAAGGCGCCGAGCAGCTCGACGCGCTGATCCGCCCGCTGCTGGACCGCAAGTTCGAGGAAATCTCGCCCATCGAGCACGCCGTGATGTGGATCGGCGTGTACGAGTTCCAGAACTGCCCCGACGTGCCGTGGCGCGTGGTGCTCAACGAATGCATCGAGCTCGCCAAGGAATTCGGCGGCACAGATGGCCACAAGTATGTGAACGCGGTGCTCAACGGCCTGGCGCCGCAGCTGCGTCCGCTCGAAGTGGAGGCCGATCGCGCATCCGGCAAGGCCAAGGCATGAAAATCTCGACGCGCGCGAAGCGCATCGAGCCCTTCTATGTGATGGAGGTGGCGAAAGCCGCTGGCGCATTGGCTCGCGAGGTGGCGCACACCGACCGGCCGATGATCTTCCTGAACATCGGCGAGCCCGATTTCACCGCACCGCCGCTGGTGCAGGAAGCGGCCCTTCGCGCTGTGCGCGCCGGCGCCACGCAGTACACGCAGGCGACTGGCCTCGACCACCTGCGCGAACGCATCAGTGGCTGGTACCGACAGCGATTCAACGTCGACGTGCCCGCCCGCCGCATCGTGGTGACGGCCGGTGCCTCGGCCGCATTGCAGCTCGCATGCCTCGCGCTGATCGAATCGGGCGACGAGATCCTGCTGCCCGACCCGAGCTACCCCTGCAACCGCCACTTCGTGAGTGCGGCGGACGGCAAGGCGGTGCTCATCCCGACGACCGCCGAAGAGCGCTTCCAGCTCACCGCCGCCAAGGTCGAGGCCGCCTGGACCGACAAGACGCGCGGCGTGCTGCTCGCCTCGCCGTCCAATCCGACCGGCACCTCGATCGCGCCCGACGAGCTGCGCCGCATCCACAAGGTCGTCTCTGACCGCGGCGGCATCACGCTGATCGACGAGATCTACCTGGGCCTGTCCTACGACGACACCTTCGGGCAGACCGCACTGGCCATCGACGACAACGTCATCAGCATCAACAGCTTCAGCAAGTACTTCAACATGACCGGCTGGCGCCTGGGCTGGCTGGTGGTGCCCGAAGTGCTGGTGCCGGTGGTCGAGCGGCTCGCGCAGAACCTCTTCATCTGCGCGAGCACGGTGTCGCAGTACGCGGCGCTCGCCTGCTTCGAGGACGCGAGCATCGCCGAGTACGAACGCCGCCGCGCCGAGTTCAAGGCGCGCCGCGACTGGTTCATTCCGCAACTCAACGCCCTGGGCCTGAGCGTGCCCGTGGTGCCCGATGGCGCCTTCTACGCGTGGGCCGATTGCACGAGCTTTGCCGAAAAGCTCGGCATCTCGGGCAGCTGGGATTTCGCCTTCGAAACCATGAAGCGCGCCCACGTCGCCGTCACGCCCGGCCGCGATTTCGGCACAGCAGAGACGGCCAAGTTCGTGCGCTTCTCCACCGCGAGTTCGATGGAACACCTGAAGGAATCCGTCGAACGCCTGCGCGCCATGGCCGAGAACCGGACTGCATGAGCGCAGCGCCGGGCCGCCCCAAGCAAGCTCGCGCCGCAGTGCAACGCACGGAGGCATGCTGATGAGCTACGCGTTCCCGATCCGCGTCTACTGGGAAGACACCGACGCCGGCGGCATCGTGTTCTATGCCAACTACCTGAAGTTCATGGAGCGCGGGCGCACCGAGTGGCTGCGCTCCCTGGGCGTCGAGCAGCGCAAGCTCAAGGACGAAACCGGCGGCCAGTTCGTGGTGAGCGAAACGCAGCTCAAATACCATCGGCCCTCCCGGCTCGACGACGAACTGCTGGTCACAGCCGATCTTCAACAATTGGGCACTGCCTCATTGATAATCGGACAGCAAGTGCTATCAAAAACAGAGCAAGAGAGAATCGGCGCCGCGGCACCGGTCTTGCTGTGCGAAGGCACGATCCGTATCGGGTGGGTGAATGCCGCCACTTTGCGTCCCGCACGCATCCCTTCCCGGGTTTCGGGAACCCTCGAGCGCTGCGGCGGCTCCATGACTCAACCTTTCAAGCCATGAACCAAGATCTATCCATCATCAACCTCCTGCTCCACGCCAGCTTCGTGGTGCAAATGGTCGTGCTGCTGCTCGTGATCGTCTCGATTGCCAGCTGGGCCGCGATCATCCGCAAGTACTTCGCGCTGCGGCGCATGCGCGCGCTGAACGACGATTTCGAGCGCGAGTTCTGGTCGGGCACCAGCCTCAACGAGCTGTTCGCCTCGGCCGCCCAGAACGCCAAGTTCGCGGGCCCGATGGAGCGCATCTTCGCTTCGGGCATGCGCGAATACCAAAAGCTGCGCGAACGCCATGTGAGCGACCCCGCCACACTGCTGGACGGCGCCCGCCGCGCCATGCGCGCGAGCTTCCAGCGCGAGCTCGATGCGGCCGAGCAGAACCTCTCGTTCCTGGCCACCGTCGGTTCGGTGTCGCCGTATGTGGGTCTCTTCGGCACGGTCTGGGGGATCATGCATGCCTTCACGGGCCTGGCCGCGCTCACGCAGGTGACGCTCGCCACCGTGGCGCCCGGCATTGCCGAAGCGCTGGTGGCCACGGCCATCGGCCTGTTCGCCGCGATTCCCGCGGTGGTCGGCTACAACCGCTTCGCCCGCGAGATCGACAAGATCGCCATCGCCCTCGAAACCTACATCGAGGAGTTCTCCAACATCCTGCAGCGCAACCTCTCGGCCAACCCGGGCGCGGCCGCCGCGGCAACCACGGTGGCTCCGGCCAACCGCTGAGCGGAGTCCGAGCGCATGCCCGCCGTTTCATCCCGGGGCCGTGGCCGCCGGACGATCAACGAGATCAACATGGTCCCGTTCATCGACGTGATGCTGGTGCTGCTGATCATCTTCATGGTCACAGCGCCGCTCATCACGCCGAGCGTGATCAACCTGCCCTCGGTCGACCGCGCCAACAAGCAGCCCGACAAGCCCATCGAGATCGTCATCAAGAGCGACGACGAAGTGCAGATCAAGAAGGACCCGTCCACCGGCAACACGGGCAGCACGTCCATCCCCATGACCCAGATCGGCGCTGCCGCCAAGCAGGCGCAGGGCGGCGACGCCCAGCGCCCGGTGGTCATCAGCGCCGACAAGTCGGTGAAGTACGAAACCGTCGTGAAGGCGATGAACCAGCTCAAGCGCAGCGGCATCGAGCGCGTGGGCCTGTCGGTCACGACCACGGGCGG
>Ga0163161_10000916_pt1 | contig 22803 bp, 16 predicted proteins | sample S45metaG_FD_129847 | JGI IMG/M metagenome (GOLD analysis project Ga0163161, IMG submission 129847) | Switchgrass rhizosphere microbial communities from Kellogg Biological Station, Michigan, USA - S4-5 metaG | ecosystem: Host-associated > Plants > Roots > Rhizosphere > Soil | place: USA... | reverse complement strand
GCCGGCGATCTGCGCGAAGCGATCCGCGCGCGCCGCCGCCAGCAGGCCGCGGAAGCGCGGCCTCGCGCCGGCATGCGCGCCGCACCCGACGAGGCGCAACAGCACCAGTGGCTGCCGATCGGACCGACCGTCGTCCTCGCCGGGCAAGCGGGAGGACGGCCGCGCGTCGCCGGCCGCGTCACCGACATCCAGGTCTCGAGCAATGGGCTGCGCGCGTACGCGGCGACCGCGAACGGCGGCGTCTGGTTCAGCGACGACGGCGGCGAGTCCTGGCGTCCGCTCGGCGGCTGGACCACGACCGGCGATCCACCGCCGATCGATCGGCCTTCGAGCGTGCTCGCTTGCGGTTGCCTCCTCGTGCGCTTCGACAACGGCAACAACGCCAACCTCGACGAGGTGTTCGTCGGCACCGGCGAGCTGATCCCGATCGAGCGCGGCCGCCCGTTTTCGCGCAACTCCGGCGTCGGCATCCTCCATGCGACCGGTCCCGCGACGAGCACGATCTTCGCGGCGCCGTGGACGACCGAGGGCACCAACCTCGCGGGCTCGGGGATCTTTCGCATCGCCGAGAACCCCGCCGACGCGACGACCCTCGTCGCGGCGACGTCGGCGGGGCTGTGGACACGCACGGGGGGGCCGGTCGCGGCGTGGACGCAGGTCGGCGTCGCGCCGTTCTCGGGTGCTGCCGGTGCAAAGCTGATCTGCACCGACGTTGCGTGGATCGCGGGTGCGGGTGCGACGCCGACACGTCTCTGGGTCGCCGTGCGCGACGACGCCGGTGCGAACTCGGGCGTCTGGGTGAGCGCGAACGGGCTCGCAGGACCGTTCAACCAGATCGCGCTGCCCGCGCTCGCCGGCAATCCCGGCCTGATGCCGAGCAGCCGATTGACGTTCGCTTCGGCGCCTTCGGATCCGCGCGTGATGTACGCGCTCGGCGAAGCGAATCAGGTCTGGCGCTTCGACAACCTCAATCCGGTCGGCGTCGAGCGCATTCCTCCGAACCTGCTCGGCGGTCAGGACAGCTACAACCAGGCGATCGCGGTGCACCCGACGCGGCCGGAGCGGCTGTTCCTCGGCGGCGCCACCGAATCCGCCGACGGCGAATGGAGCGCCTCGCTCTATCTCGCGAGCGTCACCGCGCCGGCGGCGGGACGCTGGCAGTACGGCTTCACGACGATCGCCGCTGGCGCCGATCCGACGACCGACGATGCGTTCGTCGGCAACGGCGTCCATGCCGACGTTCACGCGCTCCGCTACGTCACCGTCGGCACGCACACCGAGCTCTGGGTCGGCTGCGATGGCGGCGTCTTCCGGTCGCTGCGCGGCAACGACGACAACCGCCAGGTGAGGAACAGCTTCATCGCGCGCAACAACGGGATGGCGACGCTCGAGTGCGGCTACGTCGCGGGCCATCCGGCGGTCGACGGCCACGTCATCGCCGGCGCGCAGGACAACGGCACGCTCGAGCGCGTCGGCATGAACCTGTGGGGCCGGCCGTTCGGCGACGGCGACGGCGGCGGCGTCGTCTTCGATCCGGCGTCGCCCGACGGCTTCGTCGGCCAGGTGACGAACGCGACCTTCCGCGGCTCGAGCGCGGTCTTCACGCAGCCGGCGATGCGAACGCCGACGCCCGCAGGCGCATCGCCGCCACCCGCCGAAGCCGATGAGGATTCGAACACCGAGTTCTACACGGGCATCGACGCCGTGCTCGTGCCCGCGGTCGCGCCGGCCTCGGCGACGAGCCGGATCGCGTATGGCAGCTGGCGTGTCTGGATGACGCAGGACTCAGGCGCGACGTGGCGCACGCTGCCGTCGCTCGCCGATCCGCTCAACGTCGGGCCGCCGCCGGCGCAGGACAGCGTCACCGACCCGTGCGTCAAGGACGGCACCGGCGCGCGCGACGTCTCGCGCGGCCGCGTCGTCGCGGTGCGCTGGGCATCGCCGACGCGCCTCTATGTTCTCTGCAAGCGCGAGGTGCTGAAGTTCGAGCTCGTCGTTGACGCCGCCGCGACCGGCGGAATGCGCATCACACCGACCGCGCTCGCCAAGCAAGGCACGCACAAGAAGGAGGACCCGCAGGCCGCGAAGACGGTCGCATCGCCGGGCCAGCGCTTGCCCGAAGTCAGCGCGTGGAGCGATATCGCGGTGCACGATCCGACACGCGGCCCGCACGGCTCGTTCTACGTGACGACGACCGGCGATCGCAACACGCCCGACATGGACACCGTCTGGTGGTTCGACGGCACCGACCGCTGGCGCGCGACGGGGCTGCGCACCAACGCCGACGCGACCAAGCGCGTGCCGGCGCCGGCGTACGCGGTCGTCGTCGACAAGACCGACCGCAACACCGTCTACGTCGGCACCGCGGTCGGCGTCTGGCGAGGCGTCTTCGATCCCGGCGCGACGACGTGGAACTGGTTCTCGATGAACAACGGCCTGCCCGAGGCGGCGGTGCAGGACCTCGCGCTGCACGACGAGACGGCGACGGGTCAGCGGCTGCTGCGCGCCGCGATCCAGGCGCGCGGCATCTGGGAGGTCGACCTCGCACAACCCGCGCTCGGCGCGCGCACGCTGCTGCGCGTCCACGCGTGGGACACCCGGCGCCAGAATCCGACGCCGCTCACCGACCCGAAGCAGCCGCTGCCGAACGCGCTGCTGTCGTGGCATGCGAGCCCGGACGTGCGCGTGCGGCCGCGCCGCGGCAGCAAGCCGCCGGCACCGACGGCGGCGTTCCCGTGGATCGGCGCGTCGCCGGATGCGTACGGCCTGTGGGTGTTCCAGACTGCGCTGCACGTGCGCAACACCGGCGATCCGCTCGTCAAGCCCGATGGCAAGTGGACGCCGCTCTTCGACACGCGCCTGCGCGCCGCGAACGCCAACTCGAACCGCATCACGCAGACCGTCTGGAACACGATCGTCGGCTCCGGCGCGGCGTTCCCGAACGCGTACGGTGAGCCATGGAACGGCAGCGAGCCGTCGGAAGCCGATCTGTTCGAGCTGATCGTCGACCGACCGGCGCCGGGCGGATCGCCGGTGTCGCTCGCGATCGGCCGCGTCCACGCCAAGGTCGACGTCCAGGTGCATCACCGCAGCGGCATCGCCGTCGCTGCCAACCAGGTGAAGGTGACGCTGCTGCGCCGCGACGTCACCGGCACCGCCGATCCGGCGTGGGCCGCGCTCGCCGCCGCGTGGACGGTGCCGGTGCAGGCGCTGCTGCGGGGCGGCGGCGCCAACCCGGCGCTCGCCGACGGCTGGAGCTTCGCCGACACCGGCACCGCGGTGCGAAGCCCGAGCGGACCGGTCGACGCGCGCCTCTCGCGCGCCGTCACCTTCGACGTCGACTTCAGCACCACGGCGGCAGCGGCGCGCGTGCTGCTCGTCGCCGTCGTCCACTCCGACGCCGACCCGGTGACGCTGGCCGGTGCGACGCTGCAGGCGGTCGTTCTCGGCAACCGCTTCGTCGCGCTGCGCAGCGTCGAGGTCGTCTGAGCGCGCGCTGCGCGCCGGCGATCGAATCGAGTCAGCGCGGTGCGTCTTCGGCGTCGCGCGCGGCGAGCACGCGCACGGCGGGACATCGACGATGATCGCAACCGATTTCCGCCGGCCCGAGAGGAGACCCCATGACGACGCCCACCAACCTCGCCGACTGCAGCGCGCTGACGCTGCTCGCGCTCTACCGCAGCGGCGACGTCTCGCCGGTCGAGGCGACGAGCGCCGTGCTCGACCGCATCGCGCGCCTGAACCCGGTGCTCAACGCCTTCTGCCATCTCGCGCCCGAAGAAGCGCTCGCGTCGGCGCGCGCGAGCGAGGCGCGCTGGATGCGCAAGGCGCCGTGCGGCGAGCTCGACGGTGTTCCGGTCTCGGTCAAGGACCTGATCCTCGCCGCCGGCTGGCCGACGCTGCGCGGCTCGCGCACCGTCGACCGCGCCGGGCCGTGGGACGTCGACGCGCCGGCGACCGCGCGGTTGCGCGAGGCCGGCGCGGTGCTGCTCGGTAAGACGACGACTCCCGAGTTCGGCTGCAAGGGCGAGACCAACTCGCCGCTCACCGGCATCACGCGCAATCCCTGGAACCCGGCGAAGACTCCGGGCGGATCGTCGGGCGGCACCGCGGCCGCGGTCGCAGCGGGAATGGGGCCGCTCTCGGTCGGCACCGACGGCGCCGGCAGCGTGCGCATCCCGGCCGCGTTCTGCGGCAACTTCGGTCTGAAGCCGAGCTTCGGGCGCGTCCCCGCGTATCCGCTGTCGCCGATGGGAACGGTCGCGCACCTCGGACCGCACACGATGAGCGTCGCCGACGCGGCGCTGATGATGAATGTCCTGAAGCGCCCCGACGCGCGCGACTGGACCTCGCTGCCGTTCGATGCAAGCGACTACACCGTCGGTCTCGGCGACGGCGTGCGGGGGCTGCGCATCGCGTTCTCGCCGACGCTCGGCTACGCGAAGGTGGACGCCGAAGTCGCCGCCGCCGTCGCGCGCGCGGTCGCCGACCTCGAGTCGCTCGGCGCGCACGTCGACGCGATCGACCCCGGCTTCGACGATCCGCTCGAGATCACGACCGGACTCTGGTTCGCCGGCACGCATGCGATCTGGGCGGGCCTGACGCCGGCGCAACAGGAGGTCGCCGATCCCGACTTTCGCGCCGAGGCCGAGCTCGGCGCCGCGTTCAGCGCGCTCGACATCCATCGGCTGCAATTGCGGCGCGGCGCGCTCGGCGCACACATGCGCCAGTTCATGGAGCGCTACGAGCTGCTCGCGACGCCGGCCGTCGCCGTCCCTGCGTTCGATGCGCGCCCCGCCGGCCATTCGCCGATGGAGCCGAAGGCGATGCTCGGCTGGACGCCGTTCTCGTATCCGTTCAATCTGACGCAGCAGCCGGCGTGCACGATCCCGTGCGGCCTGACGAAGAGCGGCCTGCCGATCGGGCTGCAGCTCGTCGGCCCGATGTTCGGCGACGCGCTCGTGCTGCGCGCCGCGCGCGCATACGAGAGCGTGCGGCCGATCGCGCGGCCGCCGCTCGTTGCGACGTCGTCGGCGCGGCCGCCGCAGTAGCGACCGTTCAGGCGCGGATCTCTGCGGGGATCTCGCGCGCGAGAAAGTCGTAGACCGTGCGCACCAGCGCGTTGGCGCGGATCTCGCGATGCACCGCGAGCCAGCACGGCAGCGCGGCGGGCGCGAGCGCGGGCAGGACGGCGACGACGCCCGGCCAGTGGCGGAGGTTGTAGCGCGCGACGAACCCGATCCCGGCGCCTTCGGCGACGAGCCTGCCGTAGGCGACCTGATCGTCGGTGCGGAGCGCGAAGTCGGCGCGCGCGAGCGTGACGCCGAAGCGCGCCGCGCCGCGCACGATGGTGTCGTCGCGGTCGTAGCCGATCAGCCGGTGCGCGAAAAGATCGTCGACGCCGCGCAGCGGCGGCGCCTTCGCGAGGTACGACCGATGCGCCGCGGCGACGATGTCGACGTCGCCGAGCTTCTTCGCGATCAGCGACGCCTGCGCCGGCCGCACCATGCGCACCGCGATGTCGGCCTCGCGGCGGAGCAGATTGGTGAGCTCGTTCGACGCGACCAGCTCGATCTCGATCTCGGGATGCGCACGCTGCAACCGGGCGAGGACAGCCGGCAGCAGCCAGGTCGCGGCGACCTGGCTCGTCGTCACGCGGACGACGCCGCGCGACGGCGAGCGCGCCCCGGCCAGGCCGCGCGTCAGCGCGAGCGCGCCGTCGGCCATCTGCCGCGCCGCGTCGGCGATCGCGAGCGCGGCGGCGGTCGGCGTGACGCCACGGCCGGTGCGCTCGAAGAGCGGCGCGCCGAGCTCGGCCTCGAGCTCGGCGACGTGGCGGCTGAGGGTCGGCTGCGTCGCGCCGAGCTGCTTCGCAGCCGCGGTGACGCTGCCGGCGTCGAGGACGGCGAGGAAGCTGCGGACGAGGCTCCAGTCGAAGCGGTCGACGGCGTCAGGCATGCACTAATGTATGTCTGCCATGCAGCAATCGATGCGCTTCGGACCGCTCCCGCGATGCACACTGGCGTTCGACGCAGCCACGAATGAAGCAGATGAACTCAACGACCTCCCGCACCGTCCTCGTCCTCGGCGCCAACGGCCGCTTCGGCCTCGCCGCGTCGCAGGCGTTCGCCGCCGCCGGCTGGCGCGTCCTCGCGCAGGTCCGCCGCGATCCGGCAGCGGCGATGCCGGCGTCTGCCGAGGTCGTCCGCGCGCCGCTCGCGGCGCTCGCCGCCGGCGATGCGCTCGTCGCGCTGCCGCGCATCGACGTCGTCGTCCACGCCGTCAACCCGCTCTACACGCGCTGGGACGAAGCGCTTCCCGCCGCGACCCTCGCGATGGACGTCGCCGAGCGACTCGGCGCGCGCTTCCTGCTGCCGGGCAACGTCTACAACTACGGCGCGGCGATGCCGCCGCTCCTCGACGAGTCGACGCCGCAGCGGCCGACGACCGAGAAGGGCGAGATCCGCGTCGCGATCGAGAACGCGCTCGCGGCGCGTGCCGCTGCGGGGCGGCTCGCCGCGACCATCGTCACCGCGGGCGACTTCTTCGGCGCCGGCAGCGGCAGCTGGCTCGACCAGGTCATCGTGCGCTCGCTCGCGCGCGGCAAGCTCGCCTATCCCGGCGATCCGACGCTCGTCCACGCGTGGGCATACCTGCCCGATCTCGCGCGCGCGTTCGTCGCCGTCGCCGCGCTCGCCGACGCTCGGCCATTCGAGCGCTTCACGTTCGCCGGCCATTCGGTCAGCGGGCATGCGTTCCTCGCCGCGGTCGAGCGCGCCTCGGCGTCGCTCGGCATCGCGCCGGCGCGCGGCTGGCGGCACGGCACGATGCCGTGGCCGCTCGTGCGCATCGCCGGCGTCGCCGTTCCGCTCTGGCGCGAGCTGGCGCGGATGTCGTACCTGTGGCGCGTTCCGCACGCGCTCGACGGCAGCCGGCTCGCTGCGCGCTGCCCCGAGCTGAGATCCACTGCGCTCGACGACGCCATGCGCGCGAGCCTCGCCGCGCTGGGCTTCGGCCCCCAGGCGGCCGACGCGGCCCTCCAGCCGGCGCGCTGACCACCGCGAACCGGGGGTTTCGACGGGCACGGCGCGTGCTCGAATCGAGGCTTGGCGTTTGGGCCATCATCGCCCGTGCCGAAGCCGTTGCCGGCGCCCGCGCCGGCGGCCCAGAAACGAGATGACCCCTGCCGAAATCGACCGAGTGTTCGGCCGCGCCCGCGTGCGGATGATGACGGGCGAGCACGTCGAGGTGTTCCGCGAGGAAGCGCGCGAAGGCGAGGAACGCCGCTACACCAAGCGCTTCCTCGAGACAGCGAGCGGTGACTTCCGGCCCTGGACCGAGCGCGAGTGGCGGATCCTCGACCGCCTCGGCGCGCGCGGCGACGCCGCGGTCGCGCGCGTCGTTCGCTTCTTCCCCGCCGACGACACCGGGATGCCGCGGCTGCAGACGCGCGACGCCGGCCCGACTGTCGACCAATGGGCTTCGCTGGTGCCGCTCAGACGCACCGCGCCGGTCCTGCCCTACGTGTTCGGCGATTGCGCCACCTGGTGGGCGCTCGCGCGCCAGTGCCTGATCGCGTTCGAGCCGCTGCACGCGCTCGGCTTCGTCCACCTCGACTTCAAGGCCGACAACGTCTGCGTGCCGTGGAAGCCGTCGCAGGCGGCGCGCCCGGCCGCCGGGCAGCCGATGGCGCCCGACTTCGACGGCCTCGCGCTGATCGACGTCGCGTTCTCGCTCCTGCCGGGCGTCGATCTGCCTGGTGCGCTGCCGCTCGCGCGCGAGCCCGGCTTCGAGTACCAGTCGCCGCGCCTGCTCGAAGCGCTCGACGAAGGCCGCCGTGGCGAGCTCCGGCCGACGCGCGAGCTCGACTGGCGCTGCGACTTCTTCAGCCTCGCGGCGATGCTGTGGCGCATGCTGCCCGAGATCGACGACGCCGCCGGCACCGGCTGGACGCGCGAACGTCACGAATGGGCGACGCAGTTCGTCGGCCAGTTGCTCGACGTCCACGGCGCTCCGTTGCCGGCGGCGCGGCCCCATCGCACGTTGATTGCAGAAGCGGCACTGCGCCTGACCGACCCGCAACTCGTCGCGGCGCTGCAATCGGGCAGCAGCTTCGATCCCGAGCGGGCGTGGCCGAACGGCGCCGAGGCGATGCCGCTGACGCGCGTTGCCGCGACACCGCTCGCGCGGCGCGGCGAGCGGATCGAGCCGCGCTTCGCGATGCCGACGCCGGCGACGGAGCCACCTGCGTCGGCCGCGCCGACCGCGGCCGCGCCCGTCGATCCGGCCACGCTGGCGACGGCGCCGTTCGCCGCGACCGCTCCGCCTCCGGTCGTCGACGACGAGGTCGCCCCGACCGGCGCGAAAGTCGATTTGCCGCTCGACGTCGAGATCGACGTCCCCCTCGACGTCAACGTCGGCGTTCCTCTCGAAGCGCCCGTCGCGCACGCGATCGACATTCCGGTCGACGTCGCTGCCGAACGCACGATCGACCTCGACGCCGAAGCTGCCGTCGCGCGCGCCGCCGAGGCGCCGTTCGCGCGCACGGTCGACGCGTCGGCGGCGGATCGCGCCGAGGCACGGCGCAGCGAACCGGTCGCGGCCTCGGCGCTCGCAGCGGCCGTCGCCGGCACCGCACCAGCGACCGCGCCGATGGCGCGCGCCGCGGCGGTCGAGGCGCGGACGCCGATGACGATCGCCGAAGACGCGCCGACCTGGCGCACGCTTCCCGAGCCTTCGTCGTGGCCCGCACCGCTCGACGACGGCGAGCCGCGCTCGTTTGCGCCGTTCGACAGCACGCCACCGGAAACCGCGATCGGCGCTGGCGAAGGCGCCGCCGAGCGCCCGGCGCAGCGGCCGCGCGCGCCGGCGTCGTCGCAGTTCCCGATCCTCGCGGCAGCAGGTGTCGGCGCGCTCATCGTCGCGGCCGCGGCGTGGTGGCAGCTCGACGGTCGCGCGCGCTTCGATGCCGGCATCGAGCGCGCGGCAGCGCCGGCGCCGGCTGCGGAGAGCGTCGCGGTCGTTCCGGTGCCACCCGAGACAGTCGCCACCGCGAGCGACGCGTCGACGGCGACCGCAAGCAACGCCGCGCCGACGACCGAGCCCGCGACAACCGCGGGCGCTGCAGCGGATTCGACGGCCGCATCGGCCGCGACCGCGTCGCCGGCGAGCGCTGCGCCGGTGATCGAACCCGATCGCACCCGTGCGGCGGCGGGCACGACCGCACCGGAAGCGCTCGAAGCGAATGCCTCTGCCTGGATGCGAGACCGCGTGCCCGGACTCGCGCGAGCCGCGGAGCGGCGGCTCGCTCCGGTGCTCGCCGCCGCGGCGCGCTCGCCCGAGCTGCGCCGCCGCAGCGAGATCCGCACCGCTGCGCAGTCGGCGCGCGCGGTGGTCGCGCCACCGTCGGGAGCGGCCTTCGACGCGCGCGAAGCGCAGCGCCTCGACGATGCGGCGCAGGCAGCGGTCCGGCGCGACCACGACCTCGCCGTTGCGCTGCACCTGCAGACGCAGGCGTTCGGTGCCAACCCGCTCGACCCTGAGGTCGCGGGCAACCTCGCGCTCCTGCACCTGAATGAGCCATCGCCGCAGGCCGAGCCGGCGCGCCAGCTCGCGCTGCACGCGCTGACGTTGAAGGACGATCGCTTCCCGACCGGACGCATCGAGGACTGGACGACGCTCGCGATCGCCGCGGCGTTGACCGGGCGCGAGCGCGACGCACGCAATGCCTGGTTCGTCTCGATGGCACTGACCGGCGACCTGCAGCGCCAGTGCGACGCCGCCGTGCACGCCAGGGCGACCTACGGCGAGCGCGTCCGCCCGTCGGTGCAGGCGATGCTGCAGCGCGCGCGCTCGTCGGCCGCGTACGGGCGCTGCGAGATCCCGCAGGCGACGCCCGCCGAGAAGCGCGCCGGCAGGGGCGTCAAGAGCAAGAGCACGCAGAAGGCGAAGCGCGCGATCCCGTAAAGTCGGTGCTCCCTCGTTCGCCGGAGAGCCCGCCATGCCCTTGCCCCGCTCGTTCCTCGCGTCCGCGACCGCGCTCTTGCTCGCGGCGATCCTCGCCTTCGCGCCGCCGGCGTCGGCGCAGCAGCGCAAGGACAGCGTCGTCCTCGGCATGGTTCTCGAGCCGGCGCCCGGCCTCGACCCGACGACCGCGGCCGCCGCCGCGATCGGCGAAGTCGTCCACATGAACGTCCTCGAGGGCCTGACCAAGATCAACATGGACGGCAAGGTCACGCCGCTCCTCGCCGAGAGCTGGTCGACCGACCCCGACGGCAAGGTCTACACGTTCAAGCTGAGAAAGGGCGTCAAGTTTCACGACGGCGAGGCGCTCGACTCGAGCGACGTCAAGTTCAGCTTCGAGCGCGCCAAAGCCGAGGGCTCGACCAACAAGGCGAAGAAGGCGGTGTTCGACAACATCGCGCGGATCGACACGCCCGATCCGTCGACGGTGATCGTCGTCCTCAACAACGCCGACGGCAACTTCCTCTTCCGCATGGGCGAGAACACGGCGGTCGTCCTCGACCCGAAGAGCGCGCCGACGACCGCGACCAAGCCGATCGGCACCGGACCGTTCAAGTTCGAGTCGTGGCAGAAGGGCTCGGCGATCACGCTGGTCAAGAACGAGCAGTTCCGCGACGCCGCCAAGGTGCAGATGAAGAAGGTGACGTTTCGCTTCATCAACGACCCGGCGGCGCAGGTCGCGGCGCTGCTCGCCGGCGACATCGACGGCATGCCGCGCTTCGGCGCGCTCGAGTCGCTCAAGCAGTTCCAGAACGATCCGCGCTTCTCGGTGACCGTCGGCGGCACCGAGGGCAAGACGATCATGACGATCAACAACAAGAAAAAGCCGTTCGACGACGTCCGCGTCCGCCGCGCGCTCGCCGCGGCGATCGACCGCAAGGCGATCATCGACGGCGCGCAGGAAGGCTACGGCACTCCGATCGGCAGCCACATGGTGCCGAGCGACGCCGGCTACGTCGACCTCACCGGCGTCAACCCGTACAACCCGGAGAAGGCGAAGGCGCTGCTCAAGGAGGCCGGCGTGCAGACGCCGCTCAACGTCACGCTGACGCTGCCGCCGCCGGCATACGCGAGGAAGGGCGGCGAGATCATCGCATCGCAGCTCGCCAAGGTCGGCGTCGTCGCCAAGATCGAGAACGTCGAGTGGGCGCAGTGGCTCTCGGGCGCGTTCAAGGGCAACTTCGACCTCACCGTGATCAGCCACGTCGAGCCGCTCGACTTCGACCGCTACGCCGACCCGAACTACTACTACGGCTACGACTCGAAGGCGTACAAGGACCTGCTCAACACCTACAACACGACGACCGACGCGAAGGCGCGCCTTAAGATCCTCGGCGACATTCAGCGCCAGCTCGCGACCGACTCGGTCAATGCCTACCTGTTCCAGCTGCCGCAGTTCGCAGTCGCGAACAAGCGGCTGAAGGGCCTGTGGAGCAGCTCGCCGATCTTCGCCAACGACCTCGGCGCGCTGACTTGGCAGTAGCCGGCGTCTCGACCGCGCGATGACGGCTCTCCACGACCTCAGCGCGGTCGAGCTGCTCGCCCGCTATCGCGAGCGGTCGCTCTCTCCGGTCGAGGTGACGCGCGCGGTGCTCGACCGCATCGCGGCGTGGGAGCCGCACCTGCACGCGACGTACGCGCTCGATGGCGACGCCGCGCTCGCCGCAGCGCGCGTCTCCGAAACCCGGTGGTTGCGCCACGTCAGCGCCGGCGAGAACGTCGGCGCGCTCGAAGGCGTGCCGACGATGATCAAGGAGAACATCGCCACTGCGGGAACGCCGGTGCCGCTCGGCACCGCGGCGACCGAGCTGGTGCCGGCCGAGCGCGACGCGCCGCCCGCAGCGCGGCTGCGCGAAGCCGGCGCCGTCATCCTCGGCAAGACGACGATGCCCGACTACGGGATGCTGTCGTCGGGCCTGTCGAGCTTTCACAGCCTGACGCGAAATCCTTGGGACCTGAGCAAGAACCCGGGAGGCAGCAGCTCGGGCGCCGGTGCCGGTGTCGCTGCGGGCTACGGGCCACTGCACGTCGGCACCGACATCGGCGGCTCGGTGCGCTTGCCCGCGGGTTGGTGCGGCATCTTCACGCTGAAGCCGAGCCTCGGCCGCATTCCGATCGACCCGCCGTACGCCGGTCGCGTCGCCGGGCCGATGACACGCACCGTCGCCGATTCGGCGCTCTTGATGGGCGTCCTCGCGCAGCCGGACGACCGCGACACGATGAGCCTGCCGCCGCAGACGATCGAATGGCAGCGGCTCGAGCGCGACGTCCGCGGGCTGCGCATCGGCGTGATGAGCGATGCCGGCGTCGGCTTGTCGGTGGACGCCGACGTCGCCGCTGCGTTCGACGCCGCGGTCAAGCGCTTCGAGCTCGCGGGCGCGCACATCGAACGCGTCGCGCCGTTCATGACGCGCGCGATCCTCGACGGCATGGACGACTTCTGGCGGATGCGCGCCTGGCTCGACATCTCGGCGATGCGCGAAGAGCGGCGCGCGCGCATCCTGCCCTACATCGTCGCGTGGGCCGCGCGCGGCGCGCAGCTTTCGGGCGAGCGCGTCTTTCGCGGCTACAGCCAGATGGCGGCGATGCGCGATGCCGCGGTCGCGGCGTGCCGGCCCTACGACGTCGTGCTCTCGCCGACGTCGCCGATCCCGAGCTACGACGCCGAGCTGGCGTCGCCGACCAACGATCCCGAACGGCCGTTCGAGCACATCGCGTTCACATTGCCGTACAACATGAGCGAGCAGCCGGCGGCGAGCATCGACTGCGGCCGCACGACGAGCGGCTTGCCGATCGGCCTGCAGATCATCGGCCGCCGCCACGACGACCTCACGGTGCTGCAGGTCGCGCGCGCGTGGGAAGCGATGCGGCCGGCGCCGCCGCCATGGCCGGAGCCGCCGTCGCTGTCGTCCTGACATGAACGACCCGCGCGGCAACCCGGTCTCGGCCGTGTCCGCGCAAGCGCTCGAGGCGAGCGAGCGAGCGCTCTGGCGGATGATGTCGTTCTACGGCACGCCGATCGACGATCTCGATGCCGCGATCGCTGCCGAGCCGGCGTGGCCGTTGCCGCGGCTGATGAAGGCCGGCTTTCTCCTCAGCCTCACCGAGCCTTCGGTCGTCGACGATGCGCGGGCGCTCGTCGCTTCCGTTCCTGACAGCGGCGAAGGCAGCGGCAACGCGCGCGAACGCGCGCACCGCGCCGCGCTCGTCCGGCTCTCAGCGGGCGACTGGGCAGCCGCCGCCGATGCGTGGAGCGCGATCCTGCGCGAGCACCCGCGCGATGCGCTCGCGCTGCAGTGGGCGCATCTGTTCGACTTCTACCGCGGCGATCTCGCGCAGCTCGCCGGTCGCGTCGCTCCGCTGCTCGCCGGCTGGCCCGTCGACGATCCGCTCCATCCGTACGTGCTCGCGCTGCACGCGTTCGGCCTCGAGGAATCGGGGCGCTACGCCGAAGCCGAAGCCACCGGACGGCGCGCGCTCGCCGCCGATGCGCGCGTGCCCTGGGCGATCCACGCCGTCGCGCACGTCATGGAGATGCAGGGCCGCCACGACGAAGGCCTCGACTGGATGGCGGCGCGGCGCTCGCATTGGGGCGCGCACGACACGTCCGACGGTGGCCCGGGGCCGAACGGCTTCTCCGGCCACCTCGGCTGGCACGAGGCGCTGTTCGCGCTCGAGACGCTCGCGATCGCGCGCGCGCTCGCGCTCTTCGACAACTACCTCGACGAGCGCCGGGTCGAGATCACGCTGCAGCGCGTCGACGCCGCATCGCTGCTCTGGCGCGTCGCGCTCGTCGGCGGCGACGTCGGCGATCGCTGGCGTGCGCTCGTCGACGGCTGGCGCCTCGACGCGACGACCGCGGGCCATTCGCTGTTCAACGACGCGCACGCGACGATGGCACTCGTCGGCGCCGGCGACCTCGTGCGAGCGCGCGAGTGGGTGGCGCTGGCGCTCGCCGCGGCCGAGCGGAAGGGTGGCTGGAACGGCGCCGTCGCGCGCACGATCGGGGCGCCGCTGCTGCACGGCATCGTCGATTTCGGCGTTGGCGACTTCGACCGCGCGACCGAACGCATCGCGAGCACGCGCGCGGCGTTGATCTCGTTCGGCGGCAGCCGTGCGCAGCGCGACGTCGTCGACCAGACGCTGCTCGCAGCAGCGGCGCAGGGTCGAGACAAGAGCGTCGGCAGTGCGCTCGTCGCCGAGCGGCTGAACACGAAGCCGCAGACACCGCTCACCGAGCACTGGCAGGCGCGGATCGGCGACTGACGGTGATGGAGCAGCGCTGGAGATCGCTCGCCGCGCTGACGGTCGCGCGCGCGGCGATGGGGTTTCAGTTCCAGACCGTCGCCGCGCTGGCACCGCTCGTGCAACGCGACCTCGGACTCGACAAGGCGCAGGTCGGCTGGCTGATCGGCGTCTACTTGCTGCCCGGCGCCGTGGTCGCGCTGCCCGGCGGGCTGCTCGGCAGGCGATTTGGCGACACGCGCGTCGTCGTCCTCGGGCTCGTGCTGATGGCCGCGGGCGGCATCGGCCTCGCCGCCGCGCACTCGTTCGCGCAGGCCAACGCGGCGCGGCTCATCAGCGGGATCGGCGCCGTCATGCTCAACGTCCTCGTCACGAAGATGGTCGCCGACGCCTTCGACGGCAAGGAACGGCTGCTCGCGATGTCGGTCCTGATCAACTCGTGGCCGATCGGCATCGGCATCGCGCTGCTCGTCGCCGGACCGCTCGGCGCGCACGCCGGCTGGCCTTGGGGCTTCGTGTCGTCGGCGCTGTTCGCGCTGATCGGCTGTGCGCTCGTCGCGACGTTGCACCATCCGCCGCGCGCCGTCGCGACGGCGTCCGGAAACGCTGTCCGCGCTACGCTGGCGCGCGGCGACTGGTCATCGCTCGTCCTCGCGTCGCTGCCTTGGCTGCTCTACAACGCCGCCTTCCAGATCGTGCTGTCGTTCCTGCCGTCGTTGCTCGTCGAGCGCGGCCTCGGCATCGGCAGCGCCGGCAGCCTGGTCGCCGTCACCACCGCGATGTTCGTCCTCAGCGTGCAGGCGGGCGGCGTGGTGCTGCGTCGCGCGCGCCGCCCCGACCGCATCTGCCACCTCGCGATCGTCGGCTGGTGCGCGACGATCGTCTTCCTCGCTGCGGGCAGCGCACCGCTGCCGTGGCTCGTCGCCGGCGGCCTGCTCGGCGGGCTGCCCGCGGCGGCGTTCGTCTCGTTGCCTGCGGAGCTGTTGCGACCCGACTCGCGCAACGTCGGGATGGGCGTCTTCTACACGATCTACTACGCAGGCTGCGCGTTGCTACCGGCGCTCGCGGGACTGCTGTACGACATCGCCGGAGGCGCCGCCGCGCTCGCCTTCGCCGCCGTGCTCGCCGTCGCGTGCGTGCCGCTCCTGTGCGCGTTTCGTCGGACGACGTCGGGCGCGTGCGCGGCGGCGCGCGAGCACGCATAGCCGGCGACGCCACTCACCGCGCACCGGATGAGTCGGATCGGCGGCTGAACCACGCCGACGAGCGGCGCCGCGCGAGACCCGACGTTCCATTCGTTACTTTCGCCAGTATCCCGTCGCGGGGTGCGCTGGGCACACTGGGACAAGACGCGCCGCAGCACGCGACTCGCAGGCGTTCGCGTCACGACCGCTCGCTCTTCGCCACCGTAAGGATGTACTCCCATGCTTCGTCAGCTGCTCATCGCCGCGCTCGCCGCGCCACTTTCTGTTCTCGCCACCGGCCACGATAAGGACACGACGAGTCCGTACGACCCGACAGTCGAGGACCTCAACCTCGACCGCGGCGGGCCGCCGATGCTCGGCATCCACTGGGCGCGCGAGCACGCTGCAAGCCACGCGCGTCCGACGAGGAGCCCGCTCATGACGTACCACGGTGGCAAGATCATGAAGACCGCGACGACGCAGGCGATCTTCTGGGGGCCGAGCTGGAGCAACCCGGGCGACAAGATCACCGGCATCGATCTCTTCTACGCCGGTCACGGCGGCTCGAACTACGCCAAGACATCCGACGAGTACACCGGAAGCAACGGCCAGGTCACCGCGACGACGACGCATCTCGGTCACCTCGTCGACACGTCGACCGCAGCGGGCGGCAACAACACGTCGGTGATCCTGGCCGAGGTCTGCAAGATGGTGAGCAGTCCCGATTCGCAAGGCAACGGTTATTACGCCGTGTATTCGGACGTCAAGCGCGGTGGCGCGCAGTACTGCGCTTACCACAGCGCCGGCACGTGCAACGGCATGGCCGTCCAGTTCGCGTTCTTCTTCAACCTCGACGGCGACCCGGGCTGCGATCCGCAGGACACCTCGGGCCAGCATTCGCAAGGGCTTGCGGCGCTTGCCAACGTCTCCGCGCACGAACTCGCCGAAGCGCGCACCGATCCGGCATCGCCCGGCGCGTGGTACGACAGCCAGGGCGCCGAGAACGGCGACAAGTGCGCGTGGACCTTCGGCGCGCCGCTCGTCGCGTTCAGCAACGGCACGCAGTGGAAGCTGCAGGGCGAGTGGTCGAACGCCGCGTACAACGCCGGCACCGGCTACCCGAACTCGGCGGGCCAGCGGGGATGTCTCTCCGGCAAGTGACCGCGTCGCTCGCCGTCGCCGCCGCGCTCGCATCGGGCGCGGCGGCGCAGTCGCGTTTGCCGCCCGGCGTCGACGCCAACGCACCGGCGCCGGCGGCCGCGACGCGCGCCGTCGCGCACTTCCTCGATCGCGAGCGCGCGCTCGCCGCGGCGTTGCGCGAGCGCCGGCGCGACGCCGCGGCGCAGATGCTGGCGCCGGAGTTCGAGGTCCGCACGGCGGAGTCGCTCGACGCCATCGCTGCACCCGCGTGGCTCGACGCGCAACTGCGAGCGCGACCGACGTCGACCGTCGTGCGCGACCTCGCGGTGCGCGAGCTCGGCGACCTCGCGATCGTCAGCTTCTTTCTCGATGGCGCTGCGGAGCGCGGAAGGGGCCCGTCGACGCTCTACGTCGTCGACGTCTGGCGCCAGGGCGACGATCGCCTCGTGGCGCGCTATGAAGCGCGACCTGCGCGTCCCGTGCCCGCGCCGTCGCGGCCGCGCGGCCGCGAATAGTCAGACCCACGGCGGCGCGAGCTGCTCGGTCGCGAACGCGCGCTGCACCGCCGGCCGCGCGAGCATCCGCTCGAGCCACGGACGCAGGTGCGGGAGGCTGCGCGCCGGCCGCGCGAAGCCGCGCGTCCAGCGGCAGAGCACGAACGCGTACGCGTCGGCGACGCTGTAGCGCTCGCCGAGCAGCCACGGCTGGCCGTGGCGCGCGAGCTCGGCGTCGAGCTGGTCGAGCATCGGTGCAATCTTCGACTCGGCCTTGGCGCGGATCGCGGCGGCGCCGGCGTCGTCGTCGGCCCAGCGCTCGGGATAGAAGTAGACGATGAGCGCGGGCTGCAGCGTGTTCGACAGCCACACGATCCACTTGTACGCGGTCGCCCGCTCGGCTGTGGCGAGCGGCGGCAACAGCGCGGCCTCGGGGTGCATGTCGGCGAGGTGCATGCAGACCGCCGCCGTCTCGTAGAGGACGAGCGGCGCGCCAGGACCGCCCGCCGTTTCGTCGACGAGGACCGGGATGAGTCCGTTCGGATTGAGCGCGAGATACGCCTTCGACTTGTGCGCGGCCTGCGCGCGGTCGACGAACTCGAGCGCAAACGGCGCGCCGATCTCCTCGAGCACGACGTGGGCGATGAGGCTCGCGTTGCCCGGGTGGTAGTGCAGGGTCGGCATCGATCGCGGCGTCAAGGCACGGGCAGCAAATAGCTGCGGAAGACGCCGACGTGCACGAACGCGTCGTCGGCCGCGTTTGGCCACAGCTCGGACGTGGCGAAGCGGACGTCGTAGGTCGGCTCGTCGTCGGCGGCGACGCCGTGCGCGTGCGCGTCGGGGAACGGATACGGCGGCGACTCGCCGACGACGACGCCGCGCTTGCCGCGGATGTATGCGGGCATGCGGACGTGGCCGGCGACGTGCTCGTTGCGGACGACGACGCGGTCGCCGACGCGAAAGCGCGGTGCATCGACCGCGTTCGTGCGGCCCGGAGCGCTCGCCGACGCGAGCGGGAAGGCGCCGCCGGCGAGCCGCTCGAGCTCGTCGGGCGTCACCAGTCCTTTCTCGACCAGAAGCGTCGCGAGGCCGGTGAGCGAACGCTCGTAGTAGCTCGCCGAGAGGTAGTGGCGCGGCGTCATCCGCTCGATCGCGTGGCGGTACTCGTCCATGTTGAGGATGCCGGCGCGCACCGCGAGCCCGTAGAGCGCGTTGGCGCGCTTTTCCCACTCGGCGTGGAACGGCGGTCCGTTCGGCGAATGGCGCACCGCGCCGAAGCCCTGCGTGCCGCCGAGGTCGTGGATGCCGTCCATCACGAACTCCTGGCAGGAGCGGCGATGCGCGCGACGCCGATCATCGCGTCCTTCGTCACGAGCGACGCGAGCCGCTCTTCCGACCAGCCGTCGGTGCCGCGCGGACGCAGCGGCAGCACGACATAGCGCGTGTCTGCGGTCGTGTCCCAGACGCGGATCTCGACCTCGGGCGGCAGGTCGAGCCCCATCTCCTTCAGCACCGTGCGCGATTCGCGGACGACGCGTGCGCGGTAGTCGAAGTCCTTGTACCAGTCGGGAGGCAGCCCGATGATCGTGAACGCAGTGCACGAGCAGAGCGTGCAGCAGATGACGTTGTGCACGTCCGGCGTGTCCTCGAGGAAGACGAGGTGGCGGTGGTGGCGCGGCAGCTCGAAGCCGAGCTCGGCCGCCGCCGCCTTGCCGTTCGCGAGCAGTCGCGCGCGATACGCCGGATCGGTCCACGCGCGGGCGACGATGCGCGCGCCGTTCTCGGGCACCCAGCGTTCGTCGGCGGTCTTCGTCGCCTCGACGACGAATTCGCTCGGACGATGGCCATGGGTCGCGAGCACTGCCTCGACGGCGTCGACTCGGCGCTCGATCGGCGCCACGGAAGGCTGGGGGTCGGACATGACGTTTCTCCCGCTCGGCGAACACTTCAGTATAGGAATGCCGGTCGGTGCGAGCGCAATGCCGGCGGTCGCGCAGGTGAAGTCAGCCGTCGGCTCCGGCGCCGACGACGAGGAGAAGCGTTTCGCCCGTGGCGACGAGCTTCTCGCCATCGCCGGCCTGGGCGAACACCTCGCACGACGTGAAGACCTGGTTCTTGCCGGGCTTGACCACCTTGGCGCGAGCGACGAAGCGCTCGCCGACGGCAGGCCGAAGGCAGCTGACGGAGTAGTGGGAGGCCAGCACCCTGCCGAGCACGGTCGCGGCGGCGAATCCGCAGGCGGTATCGACCAGCGCTCCGAGAAGGCCGGCATGCAGGAATCCGGAATACTGTCCGGCATCCTGGCGCCAGGGCATCGCGATCGTCGCGCTGCCGGGCTCGGCGGCAACGACTTCGATTCCGCACCAGCGGTTGAACGCTGCCGCGGCGTTGATGGCCCGCAGGCGAGCCAGTGCGTCGGTCGATGGCTCCACGATCGCGCTCCGAAGTGAATCGTGGAGGCAATCTAGGAGCGCGCCTGGCGGATGGCTGTCCGCCCGGCGACAGGGTGTCGCCTTCGCGACCGCTGCGCGGCGTGACTCGCACGCCGCATCTCGCCGTCAGTCGTGCTTCGCCTCGCCGGCGTCGATGGGGACCGGCGTCCTCCTGCTGTCGGGCACGGGGAATCTGGCCGCGCCGATCTGCACCACCAGCGCTGCCAGCGTCAGCACCAGGATCGATCCGGTCACGACCAGGATGCTCTCCATCGACAGGTCCTTGATGTCGACCGCGAGGAACCGCGTCAACGCCGTGATCGCGACGTAGAGCAGGAACAGCACCGGAAGACGGTCGGTCCTGAAGTAGATCCCGACGATCGTTCCCAACTCAAGGTAGATGAAAAGGAGCAGGATGTCGTCGAGCGCGGCGTGGCCGGTGGCCATCATTCGAAGGTAGACGGTTCCGGCGGACCAGACGATCGTCCCGCCGATGACGAACAAGGCGATGATCTGGAAGCCGCTGACGAGCGCGTTTCCGAGATGGTCGAGCTTGTCCTTGATGTCCCGTCGCGCCATGACTCGATCTCCCGCGGATTCGCCTGACGTGAGGCAGGGCGCAGTGTGCGCCAGAACGCGGCGCGCCAAGCCATTTGACCTATCCTCCGCGGCGACAGCATCGTCCCGCCATCGCAGCCAAGAGCCCCGCATGAAAGCCGCAGTCCTCCACGCCCCCCGCACGCCGATGACGATCGAGGACGTCGCGATCGAACATCCCAAAGGGCGCGAGGTGCTCGTGCGCACCGTCGCCGCGGGGCTGTGCCACAGCGACCTCCACTTCATCGAGGGCGCGTATCCGACGCCGATGCCGACGGTGCTCGGCCACGAGTCGGCGGGGATCGTCGAGGCCGTCGGCGAGCAGGTCACCTACCTGAAGCCGGGCGACCACGTCATCGGCTGCCTCTCGGTCTTCTGCGGCCACTGCGAGTTCTGCCTCACCGGCCATCCGTCGATCTGCCAGAACCCCGAGGTGAAGATGCCGCCCGGCGTCGCCAAGCGGCTCTCGTGGCAAGGCAAGCCGCTCAGCCAGTTCCTCAACCTGTCCTCGTTCGCCGAGCAGATGCTGGTGCACGAGAACGCGCTCGTGAAGGTGCGCGACGACATGCCGCTCGACCTCGCGTGCCTGATCGGCTGCAGCGTCGTCACCGGCTACGGCGCGGTGGTGCACACGGCCAAGGTCGAGCCCGGCTCGTCGGTCGCGATCTTCGGCGCCGGCGGGATCGGCCTGGCGACGATCAACGCGGCGCAGATCGCCGGCGCTGCGCGGATCATCGCGGTCGACAAGGACCCGTTCAAGCTCGAGCTTGCGAAGAAGTTCGGCGCGACCGACGTGATCGATGCGGCGAGCGCCGACAACGTCGTCAAGCGCATCCAGGCGCTGAGCGACGGCGGCGTGCACCACTCGTTCGAGTGCATCGGCCTGAAGGCGACCGCCGAGCAGAGCTTCTCGGCATTGCGCCACGGCGGCACGGCGACCTTGATCGGGATGATCCCGGTCGGCACGAAGATCGAGCTGCACGGCCCCGACTTCCTCAAGGAGAGGCGGATCCAGGGCTGCATGATGGGATCGAATCGCTTTCGCATCGACATGCCGCGGCTGATCGAGTTCTACCTGCAGGGGCGGCTGCACCTGCAGGAGATGGTCTCGGCGCGGATCGGCCTCGGCGAGATCAATGAAGGCTTCGCCGCCCTGAAGCGCGGCGGCGTCGCCCGCAGCGTGATCGTCTTCGCGCAGTAGCGCGCCCTCTCAGGCGGCGTTCGCCGAGCCGAGGCTCGAGCTCTCCTCCATCGACGACGAGCGCGCGACGGTGCCGCCCGCCGCCGCGGCGGCGTCGGCAACCGCGAGCGCGGTCATGTTGACGACGCGGCGCACCGTCGATGACGGCGTCAGCACGTGCGCCGGCTTGGCCGCGCCAAGCAGGATCGGGCCGACGGTGACGCCGTTGCCGCCGGTGATCTTGAGCACGTTGAAGAGGATGTTGGCGGCGTCGAGGTTGGGCAGCACGAGCAGGTTCGCGGCGCCGCTGAGCGTCGTCTCCGGCAGGTAGTTCTTGCGCAGCGCCTCCGACAGCGCGGCGTCGCCGTGCATCTCGCCGTCGGACTCGATCTCGGGAGCGCGCTCGCGAAAGATCGCGTGCGCGGCACGCATCCGCTTCGCCGACGCCCGCGCCGACGAGCCGAAGATCGAGTGCGACAGGAACGCGACCTTGGGCAGTACGCCGAAGCGCCGCACCTCGGCCGCAGCGAGCTGCGCGATGTCGGCGAGCTCCTCGGCGCTCGGTTCCTCGTTGACGAAGGTGTCGGCGATGAAGAGCGTGTAGTTCGGCAGCATCAGCGCGTTCATCGCGGCGAGGCCGCGCACGCCCTTCTGCTTGCCGATGACGTCGCGGACGTGATCGAGGTGACCGTCGAAGCGGCCGACGAGCCCGCACAGCATCGCTTCGGCCTCGCCGCGGTGGACCATCAGCGACGCGATCAGCGTGTTCGAGCGGCGCACCCGCGACTTCGCCGACTCGGGCGTGACGCCTTCGCGCGCCATCAGGCTGCGGTAGTTCTCCCAGTAGCTGCGAAAGCGCGGGTCGTTCTCCGGATCGCACAGCTCGAAGTCGCGACCGGCCTGCAGCCGCAAGCCTGCGCGCTCGATCCGCATCTTGACGACCTCGGGACGGCCGACGAGGATCGGCTCGGCCATCTTCTCGTCGAGGACGACCTGCACCGCGCGCAGCACGCGCTCGTCCTCGCCCTCGGCGTAGACGACCCGCGCCGGCCGCGCCTTGGCGGCGGCGAACACCGGCCGCATCACCATCCCGGTCTGGTAGACGAAGCGGCCGAGGCCCTGTCGGTATGCCTCGAGGTCGGCGATCGGCCGCGTCGCGACGCCCGACTCGGCGGCGGCCTTCGCGACCGCGGGCGCGATGCGCAGGATGAGGCGCACGTCGAACGGCGTCGGGATGATGTAGTCGGGCCCGAAGCGCAGCTCCTGCCCCTGGTACGCGGCGGCGACCTCGTCGCTCGCCTCGGCCTTGGCGAGGCCGGCGATCTCGCGCACGCAGGCCAGCTTCATCTCCTCCGTGATCTTGCTCGCGCCGCAATCGAGCGCGCCGCGGAAGATGTAGGGGAAGCACAGCACGTTGTTGACCTGGTTGGGAAAATCCGAGCGGCCGGTGCAGATCATCGCGTCCGGCCGCGCGGCGCGCGCGACCTCCGGCATGATCTCCGGGTTCG
>Ga0163161_10000914_pt1 | contig 22827 bp, 16 predicted proteins | sample S45metaG_FD_129847 | JGI IMG/M metagenome (GOLD analysis project Ga0163161, IMG submission 129847) | Switchgrass rhizosphere microbial communities from Kellogg Biological Station, Michigan, USA - S4-5 metaG | ecosystem: Host-associated > Plants > Roots > Rhizosphere > Soil | place: USA... | reverse complement strand
GTGTTGTTATGATGCGCGCCGTTGGAGAGATGCCAGAGTGGCCGAATGGGACGGATTCGAAATCCGTTGTACCTTCACCGGTACCTAGGGTTCGAATCCCTATCTCTCCGCCATACATAGAAACCCCCGTAGATTAACGTCTACGGGGTTTTTTTCGTTTCCGGTTGTACGTGGTATATGTACGTACCCGTCACGCCACCTTCCAGTCCGGCATGCCGTGTTACACCAACAATGCGATGCCGGGATGGTCTGCACGGCGTAATGCGCGAGCTTGAGTTCGTGATCACGCAGCCGGGTTTCCATGCCTATAAACGAGGGTGGAACGGCTGGATATCCCGAATACGTTGAATTGGCAGTTCGATGTTCTAGCGCGGTGATATCACTTGCATCTGGGCTCAGGGTAAATGGCGCTGCCTGGCTGTTGTACTGAATCTTGGTGCGTGTCGGATAGTGGGGGCGTTGTAGCAAAGCCGTTCGCCGAGTGGGTATTCAAGGCGCAGGGCATGGCGTATGAGCAACGTGGAAGGCCTCGAGGCCTGCTGTTTCACTCGGATCAAGGGTCGGCAGTATGCGAGTCGTTTGTTTCACTAGCGACTCTTGTATGCGTCAGATCAAGAATTTTCGGGGATATTACTGGGAAAATCCACGGATGGAGCTATGCTCCGTGGATTGAGGTCGGAATGGATCCAACCCCCTGCAATATGACGGCTGGCTGGTGTCAGCTCAGGCCGAGCAAAAACCTACGCCGTGTCCGGTATTAGTGGAACACGACATGACCGCTATAACCGGAGAGAGTGTGCTGATCGCGCTGCATCCAGTTCAAACGAAAGAGAACTACATTTGAGTCAGGTCACCTTAGGTATCCGCCATCTGCGTGATGAGCAGATTATGTTGCGAGACAGCGGGCTTTATTGGGTGGCAGTGGATCAGGCGAGAGATTCTGCCGCGCTGGCGGTTCAATGCCTGGCAGCGATGTCGCCCGAGGCGAGAGGGATGTTGGTGTGCTGCGGGCATTCAAGTCAGGACCTGGCGCAGAAGCTGGCGGTAGATGCCGGTCCTGGTCAGTTGAAGCTGTTTGACATCAAAAAAGACGACATTGGCCTGGCCCTCAAATCGCTGGTCGGCGAGCTGACGCGTGCTGCTCCGGTTGCCGGCACTACCATTGTGATGATGCTGCCGGACAGCGCCTGGCTGAACGACGTCGCGCCAGATTTGCGGCAATGCTGTCTGTCCCTGAAGCAATGGCTGGGGGGGCACCAATGCACCCTGTTGGTGATCAGTCATGGTCAGACGCCTCAACTGCATGAGCGTTTGTTGCGGCTCAACGATACGATTTCCGGACTCGCTCAACTCTATCGCCGTGATGGTGGTATTCACTATCAATTGCACTACTGGCACAGCGAACTTGGCGTGTGCAGCGGACAGGAGTTCGAGCTTGAGTTGCAGGGAGTCGGTTTTGCGCTATCGGTCAATGAGCAGGCCAATGTGCAACTGACCCATACTGATGACCAGCGGATCTACCTGACCCAGCGTTCTGTGCTTGAAGGCTCGCCGCCGTTATCGGATCAATGGAGGCTGTTTGAGAGCCGCGAGGACTTGCTCAAGCAAGCCCGCCGCGCTCGTGCTGCCAGCATCATCGTGGCCATCGACAGCAACCTGCAGGTCGAAGAGTTGGCTCGTCAGATTCATGCCCTGCGCGAGCGTTGCGGCATCGCGCTGAAGATCATCGTACGCGAGATAGAGCCCTGCCTGCGCTATCGGGACGAGCGTCTGCTGGTGTCTTGCGGCGCGAACATCACCGTGCCTTATGGGACTACACTGTCACACTTCTTCAGCATCATCGACAGTGCCCAGGGCCAGACCTGGCGTCGGCGCCGCACTACCAACTTCCAATCGCTATTCGAACGACTGCGGCCTCCCGCCATACGCGGCCTGTTAGCGCCCCGGGAATTCATCGACACGGTGGAGCGCGTGTACAGCGGCGCCTCTGGCGAAATAAGCCACCAACTGCTCAAACTGACACCACGCGGTGGTCTGGGAATCGAGCAGTACTTGAATCAAATCGGCTTGAATCGTTTCGGTGACGTCGCCTGCGTGGTCAACGGAACTTTTTATTTGTTCTTGTTTGCCTGTCGCGCGGACGGGCTGGAACCCGCATTGGGGAATATCTGCCGGCTGTCCTGGCGCGATCTGTTCAGCGAGTTCCAGATACTTCCCGGCGTTGAAGCGTTGCCGCGCGAGGACTTCCTCACAGCCGCCTCGCTGCCTTCCACGTTCCTTCTGGCAGATGAACGCACGCCCGGTAGTTCTGCCGAAGCTGCCGGGCGTGGCGCCTATTCGCCTCAACGCACCACACTAAATATTACGGATCCCTGTTCATGAGTTATTCCGAGCTGATCCAGGTGATCGGCCTCAGTAGTCTGCTGACCTTGGCACTGATCGTGGTACTGATCAGGTTTGGTCGTCATTTTCTGACCGCCGTGCAGGGCCTCTTGCCCCCGCGATACCTCAAATCCCAAGGCGTGCGTCATCGAGTCCCATCCCAGAGCAAGCCCCATGAGCCAGCATGAAGTCATTAAGCGGGCGTCAGTGCGCGTATGGCCGGGCCTTGGATCCTGGAATCTGTATTTCATCCTCAAGTTCGTACTGCTGTGGGCTGGCTATCTGAATCTGCAGGTATTGCCCAACCTGGTGTTCGCTGCGGCATTGCTACTGCCGTTGAAACATCGTTATTTGCGCATCCTGCGTACGGTCATTGCGATCCCCGTTGGCGTTGCGCTGTTTTACCAAGACACCTGGCTGCCCCCCTTCAGCCGACTCCTGGACCAGCCTGGTGTGATGAATTTCACCGGCGCATACATGGTCGAGCTGGCGGGTCGTTTTATCGATTGGAACCTGTGTGCGTTGCTGGCAGCGCTGGTAGTTGGTTATGCCTTCGTCCGTCACTGGCTGCGCCTGACCACCCTGAGTGTGCTGGGTTTGGCCTGGCTGGCCAGCGTCAATCTGCTGGCGTTGCACACCAGCAGTGAGCCGGTTGCGGCAACGGGCACTGGCCCTGCAACGGCGGCGGTGAGCACGGCCGACCCCGACAGCGCGACACTGGAAGCCTACCTGCAGAAGTTCTATACCACCGAGGCCGCGCGTCATGTGGAGTTCACGCCTGCGACTTCTGCGGCGCAGCCTTTCGACCTGTTATTGATCAATATCTGTTCCATGGCCTGGGATGACCTGGAGTCCGTGGACCTGCGCGATAACACGCTGCTCCAGCAGATGGACGTGATTTTCGACAACTTCAATTCGGCCACTTCTTACAGTGGCCCGGCAGCCATCCGCCTGTTGCGTGCCAGTTGTGGGCAGCTTCCGCACAGCAAGCTGTACAGCACTGCCCCGGAGCAGTGCATGTTGATGGACGATTTGAGCAAGCTGGGCTTTTCCAGCGAAGTGATGCTCAACCACAGCGGCCAGTTCGAAGGCTTCCTTGACGAAGTCCGCGCCCAGGGCTCGTTGCCGCCCCCCACTATCAGTGCCAGCAAATTTCCGCGTGCTCTAGTGAGCTTCGACGGTTCGCCGATCGTACGCGATGCCCAGGTATTGGATGCCTGGTGGAAGCACCGCGAAGAAGTAAAAAGCGATCGCGTGGCACTGTTCTATAACACCACCACGCTGCATGACGGCAACCGTACGCTGACCGCCGATGGTGGCTCCACCAGGAGTGATTACAAACCTCGTGCCCAAGGATTGATCGACGACCTCAATGGCTTCATTAAACAACTGGAGGTCAGCGGTCGCCGGGTGGTGGTGGTAATTGTGCCGGAACATGGCGCGGCACTGCATGGCGACCGTATGCAGATAGCCGGTATGCGCGAGATACCGAGCCCATCCATCACCCGTGTGCCAGTCGGCATCAAGCTGGTGGGTATGGGTCGCAACCCGAATGCCGCGCCACTACACATCACCGAGCCGAGCAGCTTCCTGGCCCTATCGGAAATCATCAGTCGACTGTATAGCGCCCAACCTCAGGCGGATGGCGAGGGTCCCAACTGGCCGGCCCTGCTGAGTAACCTGCCGCAGACGGCTGCGGTTTCCGAAAACTCTGGCACCGTAGTCGTTGATTACGCCGGAAAACCTTATATACGAATCAAGGAGAAAGCAGAATGGCTGCCCTACCCACAGCGCTTCAAGTGAAGGCCAAGGTGCAGTCGCGTGCGGATCGTGCCGACGACATCGCCCTCCTGAAACAGGAACTCGAGCTGCCCGAACTGGACTACGTGGACATTTCAGCGCAGATCGAATTGCAAAAGGCTCTCAATCGCTGGCCGCTGCTGACGGAGATTGAGCGCCTGCATCCGATCGTCCAGCCGAGGGTGCATCCGCTCGACTTCGAGACGCTGCCATGACAGCTCTGAGTCTGCGTGGTTTGCGCGGCGGCGTCGGCACGAGCTCGCTGATAGCGGCCACTGGTCAAGCATTGCATCGTCTTGGCGAGCGCGTGCTGCTGGTGGACATGTGCCCGGAGAACCTGCTTCGCCTGCACTTCAACGTAGACGTCAGCGAGCCCAGCGGCTGGGCGCGAGCCATGATCGACGGAGTGGCTTGGAACACCCAGGCCTGGGACGTGGAACCGGGATTGAGCGTGTTGCCCTATGGCCGCCTGAAACTGGAAGAGCAGGATCAAGTCGAGCAACACCTGCTCAGTGAGCCAATGCTATGGGGCCGCCGACAGGCTAGCCTTGCCGAACACTTTGACTGGATTCTGTTCGATGTGCCCTTGAGACTGCCGGGCCATGCTCATGTCGGACCCTGTGCATTGCGCTTGCGGATTGTCGAGGCAGATCCCGCCTGCCATGTGCTGATGCAACAGGATGAAGCCTCCAGCGAGCATCTGCTGATTAACCGCTTCGATCCAGTCAGTCAATTGCAGCGCGACCTGCTGCTGATCTGGAGCAAACAATACGGTGCCCGTTTGTTGCCACTCACCGTGCATCTGGATGAAGCGATGCGCGAAGCCCTGGCGTTCAAGAAGCCAGTAGGTGCTTATGCCGAATCCAGTCTGGCTGCCCAGGATGTGTTGAGCCTTGCCACCTGGTGTCTGACCCGACGCTCGGAGGCGGTATGATCGCCCGCGTTTTTCCTTATACGCACCTGCGTCAGCATTACGACTGTGCGCCGTCAGTTGCGCTTCTGCTGGCGACAATGAGCTCCCTGGCATGGTTGCTATTGCGTCTGGAGTCTCCCAATTGGCGCGCTGTGCTCAAACAGTCATCGCGCTGGTATCCGCAACTGGCCAACAAGTCACCGAGCCTGGGTGATCCGTTGCGCTATGTGGTGCAAAGTCTCTGGCTGTTACTGGTTCGCCCGGCCAGGCCGCGGGCACGGACACTGACGATCCCGGCCTGGCTCAAGTCCATCGGGGCGGCGTACTTGCGGTTGTGGGCGCGGATTGACGAGGCGCTGGAAGAGTTGCCCCGGCGCGCTGGGGCCAGCCAGCAGATTCGCCAGAGCAGCCATTGGTGGAAAGGCCTGGAACGTCACAACCAACGATTGGTCAACGCAGCCATCGGTGTCGTCGCCTTCATTTTTACGATGATTTGCATCACCGAGCCCTTCGGCTACATCGCCCAACTGGTATTCGTCTTGCTGCTGTGGAGCCTGGCCATGCTGGTGCGACGGATTCCGGGACGCTTTCCGACATTGCTGATGGTGGTGTTGTCGATCATCGTCTCATGCCGTTACCTGTGGTGGCGCTACACCTCGACCCTGAACTGGAACAACCCTCTGGACCTGGTTTGCGGGCTTATCCTGCTGGTGGCTGAAACTTATTCCTGGGTGGTGCTGATCCTGGGCTACATCCAGACTTGCTGGCCGTTGGGCCGTAAACCGGCGTCGCTGCCGCGCGACACGCGCCTGTGGCCCAGCGTCGACCTGTTGATCCCGACCTACAACGAAGATCTCTCAATCGTGCGGGGTACCGTGTACGCCGCCATGGGCATCGATTGGCCGGCTGACAAGCTGAATATCTACATACTTGACGACGGCAAACGCGAGAGTTTCCGCCAGTTCGCCGCCGAAGCAGGGGTGGGCTACATCACTCGCGACAACAATCGTCATGCCAAGGCCGGTAACCTCAACCATGCGCTGACGCTGCTGAACGGTGAGTTGGTCGCTCTTTTCGACTGTGACCACATACCTGTGCGCTCATTCCTGCAAATGACCACTGGGGGCTTTTTGCGTGACCCGAAACTGGCGCTGGTGCAGACCCCGCACCATTTCCTGTCACCGGATCCCTTCGAGCGCAACCTCAATGTGTTCCGCGAGCACCCCAACGAAGGCGAGCTGTTCTACGGGTTGATTCAGGACGGCAACGACATGTGGAACGCCGCGTTTTTCTGCGGCTCGTGCGCGGTGCTGCGACGCAGCGCGCTGGACGCGATCGGCGGCTTTGCCGTCGAGACGGTTACCGAAGACGCCCACACGGCGCTGCGCCTGCACCGCAACGGCTGGAACTCGGCCTATATCAAGCTGCCGCAAGCGGCCGGTCTGGCAACGGAGAGTCTGTCAGCGCACGTCGGGCAGCGCATTCGCTGGGCCCGTGGCATGGCGCAGATTTTCCGCACCGACAATCCGTTGCTCGGAAAGGGCCTGAACTTTTTCCAGCGCATCTGCTACGCCAACGCGATGATGCACTTTTTGGCCGGCCTGCCGCGCCTGGTGTTTCTGTTGGCGCCGCTGGCGTTTTTGTTCCTGCATGCCTACATCATCTACGCCCCGGCGCTGATGATCCTGCTGTACGTGTTGCCGCACATGGTCCACGCAAGCCTCACCAACTCGCGGACGCAGGGCGCCTATCGTCGGACGTTCTGGGGTGAGGTGTATGAGACCGTACTGGCCTGGTACATCGCGCGCCCCACCACCGTTGCACTGTTCAACCCCAGCAAGGGCAAGTTCAACGTCACCGCCAAGGGCGGCTTGATGGAGCAGAACCAGTTTGACTGGAAAATCGCCCAACCGTACTTGCTACTGGCGTTGCTGAACGTTGCCGGCATGGGTGTTGCCGTCTGGCGGCTGTTCTATGGCCCCCGCGACGAGATAGTCACCGTTGTGGTGAGCATTCTCTGGGTGGCCTACAACCTGCTGATCATCGGGGGCGCCGTGGCGGTCGCTGCGGAAGTGCGTCAGGTTCGCCAGACTCACCGTGTTTGCGTCAAGTTGCCCGCTGCGGTGCGCCTTGAGAGTGGTCACTGTTACCCGGGCATGCTGCAGGACTATTCCGACGGTGGCGCAGGCATCCAGCTCGACACCTCGCTGTCGCTGGCAGTGGGCGGGAGCATCTTGCTGATGATGCAGCGCGGCAATCGTGAATTCGTGTTCCCGGGCTTTATCAGCCGCAGCCACAAGAACTTCATCGGCATCAGCTTCACCCACTTCAATGCACAACAGAAAATCGACTTTGTGCAGTGCACGTTTGCCCGCGCCGACGCTTGGCTCAACTGGGGCGACAATTTCACCCTGGATCGCCCGCTGCACAGCTTTGTGGACATTCTCAAGCTGGGCGGCACCGGTTACTACCGCCTCTACGAATACCTGCCCGCCTGGATCCGCCGCATCGCCGGCCCGCCTTTGCGATTGTTGCGCTGGTTGGTCAGTTTCCTGCCGCGCATGCCAGCGGCTGCCCCTATTCCCAACTCCCGACCAGTGAGTGCTCCATGAGTCACTACATCAGCAAGTCCCTTGTTGCCAGCCTGGCGCTCCTGGCCGCCTGCTGCGCCCAGGCCGCCACCGCACCTGTGCCTGTCGCTCCCGTGGTGCCTGTCGCGCCGGCTGTAGTCAGCAACGTACCGAGCTGGAGCACCGCGTACAGCTTCGAACAATTGGGCCGTCCCGCCGACAGCCTGTTGCTGGGCATCCACAATAGTGACCAGATCGAATTCAGCCTGCGCCGCGATCGCATCGCCAGTGACGCGAAACTGCAGCTGGAGTACACACCGTCGCCTTCGCTGCTGCCACAAATCTCGCATTTACGTGTGTACCTCAACGACGTGCTGATGAGCGTTGTGCCGATCGAGAAGGACCAGTTGGGTAAGAAGGTCAACCAATCGGTAGCGCTGGACCCGCGTCTGATTTCGGATTTCAACCGTGTACGCCTGGAGTTCGTCGGTCACTACACCGATATCTGTGAAGATCCGGCCAACAGCACGCTATGGTTGAACGTGGGGCGCAGCAGCCAGATCCAATTGCAGGAGCAGGCACTGTCGCTCAAGAACGACCTGGCCTATTTCCCGATGCCTTTCTTCGACCCTCGAGGCCAGGACAAGCCGGTCATCAATTTGGTTTTCCCTGATGCGCCGACCCTGGGCGAGCAGCGAGCAGCCGGTATCCTGGCATCCTATTTCGGCAGCCAGGCCGCTTGGCGTGGCGCGCAGTTCCCGGTTCTGTTCGATCAGTTGCCGGCCCTCGATGAACACCATCACGCCAAGTCGGCCATTGTTTTCGCCACCAATGATCATCGCCCGTCCTTCCTGGCTGATACCGACAAGTTCCCAGCCGTGGATGCACCCGTCGTACAGATGATCGACAACCCTGAGGATCCCTACAGCAAGGTGTTGTTGGTGTTGGGTCGCAACGACGAAGATCTGGCTGTGGCAGCCCGCGCACTGGCCTTGGGCGCGAGTGCGTTCCGTGGCTCGCTCGTGACCGTCAACAAGGTTGAGCAGCTCAAACCCCGGGTGCCTTATGACGCGCCGAACTGGATGCGCACAGACCGATCGGTACGTTTCGCCGAGTTGATCAAGTACCCAGAGCAGCTTCAGGCCGCGGGTTTGCAGCCACGGTCTCTCACGGTGGACGTGAATCTGCCGCCTGACCTGTTTGTCTGGCGTAACCAAGGGATTCCGCTGCATACCAAGTTTCGTTATACGCCACCATCGGTCAATGACAATTCGAGCTTGACCATCAGCCTGAACAACCAGTTCATCACCAGCCTGCCACTGAAAAGCAAGACTGACAGCAGTCTGGAGGAGCTGCGCCTGGTGGTGTTGTCCAACGAGTCGGCTAACCTCAACGACAACCTGCTGGTGCCAGCGCTAAAGATTGGCGACCGGAATACCCTGCGTTTTGACTTCAACTTCGCCACCGTCTTGAGCAGCGCTCAGCGCGACCGTTGTCAGACTTCGCTGCCGGTCAACAACCAGGCCGTGATCGATGAAGAGTCGACCATTGACCTGTCTGGCTACTATCACTACATCGCCATGCCCGACCTGCGTGCTTTTGCCCGAGGTGGCTTCCCATTCAGCCGCATGGCTGACCTGTCGGAAACCCTGGTGATGGTCCCGGCCCACAGCCGTCCTGTACAACTGAGCACTGTGTTCGAGACCATTGCTGGCATCTCTGCGCGCTCAGGCCTGCCAGCGTATGGTCTGCGGCTGTCGGATAACTGGGACGACGCTAAGGCGGATGTCGATTTACTGGTATTCGGCGCCATGGCGCCGGGCGTGGGCGATGGCGACGATGCCAATCTGGTGCTGGACAAAACGCGTGCCTGGCTGCTCAAACCGTCCAATGAGCACAGCGGTAAATCGGCCCGCGCCGGCCAGCTCAGCGATGAACGCGACCTGGGTGCCAACCGCGTCGACGTCAGCGCCCATGCCCCCATAGCCGCCATCGTCGGTTTGCAGTCGCCGTATCACCAGCAGCGCAGCATTGTGGCCTTGCTGGCCAGCGATGACGCCGATTTCCAACTGCTGCGTGACACCTTGGGCGACACCTCGAAAATAGACGCCGTTACCGGTTCTGTGGCACTGATCCGCAGTAGTGGCGTAGGCAGCAGTTGGGTGGGGCAGCAGTACTTCGTCGGCTACCTGCCGTGGTGGCTGCTGCTTTGGTACCAATTGTCCGAGCACCCGATCCTGCTGGCGGCCATGACCACCATCAGCGTGTTGCTGACGGCTTTCCTGCTGTGGCGCGCACTGCGTTGGGCTGCCCGTCGTCGCCTGGCTGGTCAGGAGTAATCGGGTGAAGGTTTTCTTCGCGCTGGCGTTGACCGCGATCACCGTAGCGCCAGGCTTTGCCGGTGCGGCTGAATGCGCTTGGCCGGCCTGGCAGAATTATCGTCAGGCCATGCTCAGTTCGGACGGACGGGTAATTGACCACTCCTCGGAGCAGTTGATCACTACGTCTGAAGGACAAAGCTACGGGCTGTTTTTTGCCCTGCTGGGCAATGATCGCGAAAGCTTCGCGAAGGTGCTGCGCTGGACCCAGGACAACTTGGCCGACGGAGACCTTAACCGGCAGCTTCCGGCGTGGCAGTGGGGCCGAGACAAAGCAGGTCGCTGGCAGGTACTTGATAGCAACAACGCCACCGACGCCGATCTATGGATCGCCTATAGCTTGCTGGAAGCCGGGCGTCTGTGGCATCAACCGACTTACCTGACATTGGGCCGAAACCTGCTCTGGCGCAGTGCTGCACAAAGCCTGCGCAAGCTTCCGGGCCTGGGCCTGATGCTGTTACCCGGTGACGTCGGGTTCGACAATGCCGAAGGGTGGCGCCTGAATGCCAGTTATCTGCCACCGCAATTGCTGGCACGCTTCGCCCTGGAAGCACCGATTTGGGCGGAGCTTGCCAGCAACACTGAGCGTCTGCTGATCGAAGGTTCGCCCAAGGGCCTGGCATCCGACTGGCAACAGTGGAGCACCGGACAGGGTTGGGCCGTGGACAGTCAGAAGGGCAGTGTCGGTAGCTATGACGCCATCCGCGTCTACCTCTGGCTGGGCATGCTGGACAAGGGTGCGCCGGGGCGCGCCAGGTTGCTTGAACACTTCAAGCCGATGCTGGACCTGACTGTGCGGTTGGGCCATGTGCCAGAAAAAGTCGACACCATTACCGGCATCGACAATGGCACCGGCCCGGTCGGCTTCAGTGCCGCATTGCTGCCCTTGCTGGCTGCAAGCCCGGACAATGCGGTTGCCCTCAAGTCCCAGCGCCAACGCCTGCAGCAGCAACCGCCCTTGGCGGATGCCTATTACAACCAGTCGCTGATGCTGTTCGGGCAGGGCTGGGACCAACAACGTTACCGTTTCGATAAAAACGGACGCCTCGTGCCAAAATGGAATGCCGCATGCACAAATTGACTGGTTTTGGGCTGCTGTTGAGTGGCGTCTATGGGATCGCCCTGGGGCAGCCTCTCAGTCCGCCCGACCAACAACAATGGCTAATGGGGCAGATCCGCATTGGTGAGGCAATGTACCGCGAAGACTTGGTGCGTGACTCGCTGGCTCGCCTGGAGCTGATCGCCCCGGACAGTCCGGCGGTGAAAGTCATTGAAGTCCGCCAGGCACTACTGCAAAAGAATCAGCCTGAAGCCGAACGCCTGATCGCCCAACTGCGCCAGCAGGCGCCAGGAACTGCGGCCCTGCGTCAGGCCGAGAGCTTGCTGAAAATGCACAGTACCGATGGTCAGAAGGCCCTGCAGGAGGCGCGCCTGCTGGCCGTCGCCGGCCGTTCCGAAGAGGCGGCCAAGGCCTATCAACAATTGTTCGGCGATGACATGCCGGACTTTGCCACTTCCCTGGAATACCTGAAGGTGCGTGGCGACATCAAGGCCCAGCGTCCTTCTGTGATAGAGCAGTTGCGCGAGTTGGACCGGCAGTATCCCGGTAATGCCTCGCTGCGCCAGGCCTTGGTCGACCTGTTGTTTGCCGAAAATCGTGATGCCGAGGCATTGGCGGTCCTGCACCAGTTGGCTGCAGATCCGAATGCCAGCAACGGCGCTGCCCAACGCGAATACAACTATTGGCTCAAACAACCGGTAGGGCCCCATACCGCGCAAGGCTGGCGAGATTTTCTGAGTGTTTTCCCCTACACCAGCTTGCGCGCTGATGCGACCAAACAGTTGCAAGTACAGGAGCAATACTTGACTGACCCGGCTTGGCAGGCCGGAGCCAAAGGCAGGGCATTGCTCGATTCCGGCGACAACGTCGGCGCTGAGGCCAGTTTACTTCGGGCGATCAAGCGTTATCCGCAAGACTCCAACCTGATCGGATCACTGGGTGTATCGCTGATGCGCCAAGGCAAGTACGAAGCGGCATACAACATGTTCGTCCGAGCCTCAGCCATCGAACAGGACACGTCCCTGATCTCCAAGTGGCAGGACCTCAAGGCGGTGACCTTCCAGTGGATGCTGCTGCAAAAGGGTGATGAAGCCCTCGCGCGAAAGGATTATCCCGTTGCGAAAAAATGGTACCGGCAGGCGAACAAAGCCAAGCCGAACGACCCAGCGCCGCTGATTGGCTTGTCCTACGTTGCCCGGGGCGAACTTGATGACGCCAGCGCAGAAGCCCTGTTGGTGCAAGCGCGCAAGTTAGATCCGAACAACCCAAGCGTGGTGCGTGCCATGGTCCGCCTGTACCAGTCACAATCACCGGAAAAGGCCGAGCACTACCTCGACAGCTTGACGCCCAAGGCGCAGCAAGAGTTTCAGGATGTGCGTCGCGGGCTGGAGCTGAATCGCCTCGACGCGCAGGCCGATGACGCTACCCGGCGCAGCGATTGGGTGCAGGTGACGGCAGCCTTGAGCAAGTCGCTAGTATTGGACCCGGACAGTCCATGGCGGGTGTACCGCTTGGCCAATGCCCAGCGCGAACTGGGCCTCAACGCCGAGGCCGATAACAGCTTCCGCGTGCTGTTACAACGACAGGGCCAGAACACCGAAGCGCGCTATGCCCACGGCTTGTTTCTGGCCCAGGGTGAACGTGACGACGATGCGATGAGCAGTCTGCAACAGATCCCCCGCGCCGCCTGGAGCGATAACATGAACGAGCTGTGGACACGTCTGCAGCGTCGCCAGTTGCTCGCGAAGGCCCGGACACTGCGCGACAGCGGCCATGAGGCCGAGGCCGAAGCGCTGCTGCTGCGCGCGCCGACCACTGACGACTACCTGACGCTGGCCGACTGGGCCCAGCAGCGTGGCGACCTGGTGCAGGCCGAAAGCCGCTACCGCAAGGTGCTGGAAAGCGCACCGAAAAATAGCGAGGCCCAACTGGGCCTGAGCGAAGTGCTGATCGCTAGCGGTCAGCCGAAGGCCGCCAGGGCCAGCCTTATGGCAGTGACTGCGCCAGTGCCGACCGATGCGTCGTTCCAGCGCCGCCTCGCCAATGCCTGGGCGGCGCTGGGCGACAAGGCGCGGGCGAACGAGATGTTCGCGCAGTTGCTCAAGACTCCACAAACTGACCCGCTGGTCTATCGGGATGCAGCGCGGCTGCTATCCGAAGAAGAACCGCAGCGGGCTCTGGATGATTATGCGCGCAGCATGGGCGCGGCAAAGATGATCGAACCGCAACAGGCCGAACCGCGCGACAACCGGGCCATGACGTTGGCCAGCCGTGCCAAGGACAACGATGACTGGTTACAGCGCAGTCTGCGCAGCGACGTCGACGAGCTGTACCAAAAGCAAAATCCGACGGTGAATCTGTACCATGACTTAGCCTGGCGCACCGACAACAGCTCATCGGGAGTCTCCGACCTGACCACCGAGACCACCATCCTGCGCATCGACGCGCCGGTGGCGCAAGGACAGGGTTTCGTTCAGGCCGAAGACATCAATCTGGATGTCAGCAATTTTTCCAGCGACGACGAATTCGGCTTGTGCGCGGTGGTACAAGGTGGCTGTAACACCGCTTCGCAGAGCGTGCGTGGCACTATGCTGGGCATGGGCTGGCACGATGATCGCTGGGCCTTCGACCTTGGTCATACTCCACAAGAGTTCACGGTGTCCAACTGGGTGGGGGGCGCCACCTACAGCGGTGACTGGAGCAGTCTGGGTTATCGCCTCACGGCATCGCGACGGCCCCTGACCAACTCACTGGTGTCATATGCGGGGGCGGTGGATCCAGTCACCGGAACCAAGTGGGGCGGTGTAACGGCCAACGGCTTCACCCTGGGCCTGAGTCATGACGAAGGCGGTGATGATGGCATGTGGGCAAGCCTGAGCAGTCATTGGTTGACGGGCAAGAACGTTGAGAACAACCAGCGACGCACAGCCATGGGCGGCTATTACTATCGCTTGGTGGAACGCGCCGACGAACGTATGCGCACGGGTCTGACCCTGATGTACATGGGATACGACAAGGACTTAAGCGAACTCACCCTCGGCGAAGGTGGCTACTACAGCCCACAACAGTACTACTCGATCAGCGTGCCAGTGAGCTATGCCTGGCGCAACGCTGACTGGTCGGCCTTGCTCGAAAGCTCGGTGGGTTGGTCGTTCTCGAAAATCGACGACTCTGACCTCTACCCCAAAGACAACAGTGAAGCCCAACTGCAAAACCTGCTGGTGCAATCGAATAAAACCCTGGTGAATGACCCGTCCCTTACCCAAAGTGGCAGTAGTAGCAACGGCATCAACTTCCGCGTCCAAGGTTTCGCGGAGCGTCGCCTTTCCGATAACCTGGTGCTTGGTACAGGTATCACTTGGCAACACAGCGAAGACTACGCCCCGAGCCGTGCCTTACTTTACTTGCGCTACACGTTTGATCCATGGCAAGGCAACCTGCCGCTACCGGTGGAGCCGATCTCACCTTATGCGGATATGCGCTAGAGCCTGAACCTCAAACACGGAACGGCTGCTCGGGGGCGGCGTTTTTCAAGGCGGTTGTCGCGTTAACCGTCTGACTATGCCGCTCTTTTCTCTACCTGTTGCTCTCGATCCGGGTTCAACAGCACGGTGCCGATCGGCTCCCGGTTACGCGACTGACCTGCCCCCCAATCCTGTATCGCTGCATCTGAGCGAAAACCGAAGCACCATCCGGATCAGAGGAAACAAGGCATCTCGACGTCATTAGCTATCATGCAATACACAGCGAATGACCGGATGACGGAGGATGCATGAACAAATGGCAACGGATTTGGTTGTCTGTGAAGCTGATAGCAGCCGTAGCGGCCTGTGTGGCCGCTGGTGTACAGGCTTTCTTCTACATGATGGACAGCACTGACGCAGAGCGAATACATCCGTTGAGTATTCTGGTTGCCGGGCTGTTCTTCGGCTTCATCACCTTTGGACTCCTCACATTGATTGAAAGAGGTGTGCGGCAATTAGCAGCCCCTTTTGTGACCGCCAGATCCCAGCCTCAAACGGAGACTGAGGCCGATACGGGGTTAGTAGCGGAGCAGCCGCTCATCCTGTCTGCTGACGATTCTGCTCAACAGAAACAGCTGTAAGACGACGGGCGACCAAGATCAAGTGTGGGAGCGAGACTGCTCGCGATGGCGGCAACTCGGTCCCTGAGCCATGCAACCGACTAGAGACTTCCCACTCTCTTGCTGTACAGTCGTTCAGCGCGCGGATTAACCCACCGCGTCCCTAACGATTGATCCACGGAGAGTGTCGCGCATGAGTCAGGAAGCCCGTTTTTCCCGCATGGAGCCGGAGTTGCGCAAGGCCAATCTGATCGAGGCGACGCTGGTGTGCCTCAAGCGCCACGGTTTCCAGGGTGCTTCGATCCGCAAGATTTCCGCCGAGGCCGGCGTCTCGGTCGGGCTGATCAGCCATCACTATTCCGGCAAGGATGAACTGGTGGCCGAGGCCTACAGGGCGATTACCGGCCGGGTCATGAGCTTGCTGCGCGAGGCCATGGCGCAGGCGGCGCCCAACGCCCGCGAGCGCTTGTCGGCGTTCTTCCGCGGTTCGTTTTCCGCCGAATTGCTCGATCCGCAATTGATCGATGCCTGGTTGGCATTCTGGGGTGCGGTGCGCACGGCCGAGTCGATCAATCTCGCGCACGAACATTCCTACGGCGAGTACCGCGGCATCTTGCGCAAGGTGCTGACCGAACTGGCGCAGGAAGAACTTTGGGAAAATTTCGACGCCGATCTGGCCGCCATCAGCCTCAGTGCATTGCTTGACGGTTTGTGGCTGGAGTCGGGTCTCAACCCCGGCACCTTCACCCCGGAGCAGGGCATTCAGATTTGTGAAGCCTGGGTCGACGGATTGCAGGCTGGTGGCCGTCAACGGTTTTGCGTCCAGACGACGGGTTGTTGATCGGTCGTTCAGCTGTCGATACTCTCTGGCGCCAAAGCAACAAAACACTCTAATAAGAAATACGCCTTCGGGCATACGCGGGACACCATGCGATGACTCCTCGGGTATTGATCGTCGACGACGATCCGCTGATACGCGAACTGCTGCACGCCTACCTGTCCCAGGAAGGTTATGAGGTCAATTGCGCCGCCACCGCGGAGCTGGCCGAAACCTTCCTGGCGAGCCAGACGGTCGATCTGGTGATGCTCGATATCCGCCTGCCGGGCAAGGACGGCCTGACCCTGACCCGTGAGCTGCGGGTGCGTTCGGAAGTCGGGATTATTCTGATCACCGGGCGCAACGACGAAATCGACCGTATCGTCGGCCTTGAGTGCGGCGCCGACGACTATGTGATCAAACCGCTCAACCCGCGCGAACTGGTGTCACGGGCGAAAAACCTGATACGCCGGGTTCGTCACGCGCAAATCCCGCAACCGGTGGCGGCCATCGCCAAACCGGTCAAACAGTTCGCCGACTGGGCGCTGGACACTGATCGCCGAAGGCTGATCGACCCGGCCGGCGGCGAAACCCTGCTGACCCACGGCGAATACCAGTTGCTCAGCGTGTTCCTGCGCAACAGCGGCCACACTTTGAGCCGCGATCAACTGATGGACCAGATCCGCAACCGCGAATGGGTGCCCAACGATCGCTCCATTGACGTTCTGGTCGGGCGCTTGCGCCGCAAGTTGCACGACGACCCGGCCGAGCCGCAATTGATTATTACCATTCACGGTGCCGGTTACCTGTTTACCGCCAGCGTGGCGGCCTGAGCCCGATGTTGCGAGTGCTTGGTCTGCTGCTGTCGCTGGCCGCGAATAGCGCGATGGCGGTGCAAACCGTTCGCTACTGCGATTATCCGGTATACCCGCCGATCTCCTGGAGTGACGGCAAACAAGTGCGCGGCCTGGCTCCGAGTGTGGTGAAAAACCTCTTTGGTCGTTTGGGCTACGAGGTCGAGATCGTCGTGCTGGGCAACTGGAAACGCTGCCTGCTCGACGCCGCCGAAGGCCGGGTCGATGTGGTGTTGGCCTACAGCACCGCGCAGCGCGAGCAAAGCATGGTGTTTTCGACGGTGCCGGTGTTGCGTGAGGAAGTCGCGTTGTTCATCAACCGTCAGCGCCCAGTGAAGTTCGAGCGTCTGGAAGACCTGGCCCATTACCGTGGCGGGTTGCTGTTCGGTGAAAGTTACGGCGTGGATTTTGACCGTTTGGTTGGCCAACACCAGAACATCGAATGGGTGTCTGACAGTCGGCAGAACTTCGGCAAACTGATTCGCGGGCGCATCGATTTCATCACCTCGGAACGGCGCACCGGGGAGCTTTACGTCGAGAACCTTCCGGGCGCACAAGACATCGTCGCGCTGCCCAATGCCTTGAGCGTCGACTATTTGCGGGTGGCCGTGTCGCGCAAATCGCCTTTGGCCAAGCGCATGCCGGACATCGATGCGCAATTGAAACGCATGATCGATACCGGGGAGGTCGAGCGGTTGTTGAATGAAAGCGAAGTCACCTACCGCGACATGATCAACCTGCCGGCGAATTCCAAATGATCCGCGCGCGTCCGGGTGGGCTGTTACGGCGTCTGCTGTTGTTCATTCTGTTGTTCAGCCTGTGTTTCACCGTGCTGGCGAGTACCGTGCAGCTGTACTTCGAATACCGCCGCGAGATGCGTGACATCGACTCGCGCATGGAACTGATTCGTGCCGGTTACCTGGCCAGTCTGGAGCGCAGCCTCTGGGATCTGAACCAGGAACAACTGAACGTGCAACTGCGGGGGCTGGTGGACTTTTCTGATGTGGCGCGGGTGCACCTGACCAGCCCTGATTTCGATCTGCTGCAAGGCAATCCCGAGCCGGTCGGGCCTTTGCGCATCGAGCGTTTTGAACTGGATTATCAACCGCCGACCGGGCCTTCACGGCACTTGGGCCAGTTGGAAGTCAGCACCGATCTGGGTGCGGTGCATCAACGCCTGTACGCCACTGGTTTGACCAGCCTGTTGTGGATGAGCGTGTTTCTGTGCGGTCTTGCGGTGGCGTTGTCAGGGTTGTTCTACCGCTTGGTCACCCGACATCTGCAAGTCATGGCCGAGTTTGCCCGGCGCATCGCCGCCGGTGAGTGGCACGAGCCCTTGCTCCTGGACAAGCGCCGACACGCTCACGAAGACGAAATCGACACCGTGGCCCATGCACTGGACGATATGCGCCGGGCGATTCTCAGTGACATTGACCGCCGCGAATCCGACCGGCTGGCCCTGCAAGACAATCGCGATGAACTGCTCAGGCTGGTCGAACGTCGCACTGCCAGCCTGATGCGCGCCAAGGACGAAGCCGAGGCTGCCAACCTCGCCAAGTCGCGTTTTCTGGCGACCATGAGCCACGAGTTGCGTACCCCGCTCAACGGCATTCTAGGCATGGCCGAATTGCTGCGCGGCGCACGACTGGATGAGCTCGACAGCAAACGTCTGGATGCGCTGTACAAGGCTGGGGAAGGGTTGCTGTCGATTCTCAACGAAGTGCTGTATTTCGCGAGATTGGAGGAGGGTGTCAGCCATCCGGAACCGGTCGATTTTTCGATCCGGCAACTGCTCGATGAGGTGCTGACCCTGCTGGAACCGCGGGCGCTCAGCAACGACACGACGCTGCGCTGCCGAATCGATCCGCAGGTCGCCGAGCACCATCACGGTGCCGAGCAGTTCCTGCGTCAGGTGCTGAGCAACTTGCTGGCCAACGCGATCAAGTTCACCGAAGGCGGCAAGGTTGAGGTCGAGGTTGCGCTGCTGGCTCAAGTCCCGGAACAGACCGGGCAACGCTTGCGCATAAGCGTCACGGACAACGGCATCGGCATCGCCCCGGCCATGCAGGAAAAGATTTTCGAGCGTTTCACCCAGGCCAGCGAAGAGGTGGCGCAACGCTTTGGCGGAACCGGGCTCGGGCTGGCGATCAGTAAACATCTGGTCGAGCAATTGGGCGGGCGGATCGGTGTCGAAAGCGCAGTCGGGATGGGCAGTTGTTTCTGGTTCGAGCTGACGTTGCAGGCGTCTAGCGGCATTCCAGTTGCGGCGCTGAGCAGCGGATCCGTGCAGGCGCTGAAAGTGCTGGTGGTCGAGGATGTGGCGCTGAACCGTGAAGTGGTCAGCGGGTTGTTGCAGCGCGACGGGCATCAGGTTTGGCTCGCCGAAGAAGGCGAGCAGGCACTGGTGCAATGTGCCGGACAGACCTTCGATTTGATCCTGCTCGATGTGCACCTGCCGGGCATCAGCGGCGTCGATCTGTGCAAACTGATTCGCCACAACGAAGGTCCGAACCGTCACACCCGCATTTTTGCCCTGACCGCCAGCGTGCAGCCGGCCTTGATGCGCGGTTATCTGGAGGCCGGGATGGATGGCATTCTTGCCAAGCCTCTGAAGCTCGAAAACCTGCGACAAGCGCTGGCTGGGCGTTTTCCGGTATCCGCGGCACAACCTGATGACGAGGCGATGGATTGGCCGCTGCTGGACACCCATCGCACCTTGCTCGGTGAGCAGAAACTTCAGGGATTGCTCGCGGTGTTGCGCGACTCGATCAGCCAGCATCGCGAAGCACTCATCGAAGCCATCGAGGCCGATGACTGCACCGAAGTCGCCCACCTCGCGCATCGACTGGCCGGCAGCAGCGACTCATTGGGCTTTCGCGCGTTGGCCAATGTACTGCGAACCTTGGAGGAGGCCGCGATGGCCAATGATGAGCAGGCCATGCGGGCATTGGCACCTCAGCTTCATGCGCAATTATTGCGTTCGCAACAGACATTGGCTGAGTTGCTGCACCGCTGACGTACAAGTTTGTTACGACTTTTTACAACTTCGATCTTTACGGTCAACGGGACCTTACATGGTCTTCCAATAATCGACGCAACCGCCACAGCGCGGTCTTCGAAGCTTATTGGAGATAATAATAATGAACTGCCGTAAAGCTGATCCTTCCCCGCGCCATGCCGCATACCTTGCTGACTATTGAGGTGCGGACATGAGCGAATCTACCAAAACCAAAGGCATCCAACTGACCCGCGCCCTGAAAAGCCGGCACATTTTCATGTTGTCCCTAGGCGGCGTGATCGGCACCGGGCTGTTCATGGGCTCCGGCGTGACGATCAATCAGGGCGGTCCGGTGGGGGCGATTCTGGCGTATCTGGTTGCCGGCTTCCTGATGTACCTGGTGATGGTCTGTCTGGGCGAACTGTCCGTGCAGATGCCGGTGTCCGGCTCGTTTCAAACCCACGCCACCCAGTTCATCGGGCCGGCCACCGGCTTCATGATTGGCTGGGTGTACTGGATGAGCTGGGCGACCACCGTGGGCCTGGAGTTCACGGCGGCGGGCATGTTGATGACGCGCTGGTTCCCGGCGGTGCCGATCTGGTACTGGTCGGCGTTGTTCGTGGTTGTGCTGTTCGGTTTGAACGCGCTGGCGACCCGCGCCTTCGGTGAAGCGGAATACTGGTTCTCCGGGATCAAGGTCGCGGCGATTCTTGGCTTCATCGTCGTCGGCGTGCTGGTGATCTTCGGCGCCATCCCGCTGACCAGCGGAGCACCAGCACCGATGATGAGCAACCTGATCGGTGACTCACTGTTCCCCAACGGCCTGTCGGCGGTGTTCGCGGTGATGATGACCGTGGTCTACGCCTTCCAGGGCTGCGAGATCATGGGCGTGGCCGCCGGCGAAACCGATCAGCCGGAAAAAAGCATCCCGCGTGCTGTGCGCAACGTGGTGTTTCGCGTCTTGATTTTCTATGTGCTGGCGATTGTGGTGCTGTCGGCAATCGTGCCGTGGCAGCAAGCCGGGTTGATGGAAAGTCCGTTCGTGCAGGTGTTCGACATGGTCGGCATTCCGTACGCCGCTGACCTGATGAACTTCGTGATCCTCACGGCGATTCTGTCGGTGGGTAACTCCGGCCTTTACGCCTCGACGCGCATTCTGTGGGCAATGTCGAAAACCGGCATGGCGCCAAAAAGCCTCTCTCCATTGAGCAAACGCGGCGTGCCGTTGCGGGCACTGAGCATCACCTTGTGCTTTGCGCTGGTGTCGCTGATGACCAGTTTTGTCGCGGCAGACACGCTGTTCATGGTGCTGATGGCGGTGAGCGGCATGTCCGGCACCGTGACCTGGATTGTGATTGCGCTGGCGCAGTACAAATTCCGCAGGGCCTATCTGCGTGATGGCGGAAAACTCAGTGATCTGAAATACCGCGCGCCGTGGTTCCCGCTACTGCCGCTGACGTGCATCGCGTTGTGCTGCTCGCTGTTTGTGTTCCTCGCACTGGATGAAACGCAACGGCCTTCGCTGTACTGGGGCTTTGGATTTATTGCGCTGTGCTATGGCGCGTACTTCCTGATTCATCGCAAGCGTGAAGCGGTGCTGGCGCCGAGTTTGCCGACCGTTTAAGTCTTTGATTCAAAGCGTATTTCCTGTGGGAGCGAGCCTGCTCGCGATGACGGCATCATATTCAACATCACTGTTGACTGATCCACCGCTATCGCGAGCAGGCTCGCTCCCACAGTTGTTTTGCGGTGGGCTGTAGGCAGTTGTTCGAAGTTGTAACAGCGCGATCCTTGCTAGCCCTGACTTTCTTAATAAATCCTTTAAATACAAATACATAGATTATTTATAAAGCTGTTACAGCTCACTCCATCGCCAATTGCCGCCTTGCTGAACACTCGTTTAGTATGGCCTCAAGTCGCATCACCTCATACCAATCAAAATAATTCGAGGATTCGCATGACTACTCAATCTTCTCTGCTCAGCCAGGTCGAAGCCGGCGTTGCCTGGATCACCCTCAATCGCACCGCCCAGCGTAATGCGCTGGACATCCCGACCCTGAAAAACCTCCACGCCATGCTCGATGAATTCAACGCCGACCCGGCCGTGCGAGTTGTTGTGCTGACCGGCAGCGGTCGCAGCTTCTGCGCCGGTGCCGACCTCGCCGAGTGGGCCGAAGCCGAAGCCCGTGGCGCCCTCGAAACCTACGGCTGGACCGAAACCGCTCACGCCTTGATGAGCCGTTTGTACAGCCTGGACAAGCCCACCGTCGCCGCGATCAACGGCACCGCCGTCGGCGCCGGGATGGACCTGACGCTGTGTTGCGACCTGCGCATCGCTGCGCAATCGGCGCGCTTCAAGGCCGGCTACACCAGCATGGCCTACTCGCCAGACGCCGGTGCCAGTTGGCATCTGCCACGGCTGATCGGCACCGAGCAAGCCAAGCGTCTGCTGTTCCTCGACGAATTGTGGAGCGCCGATCGTGCCCTGGCCGCCGGCCTGGTCGGCGAAGTCTGCGCCGATGAGCAACTGCTCGACGTCACCGCTGAACTGGCCACACGCTTGGCCAACGGCCCGACGTTCGCGTTTGCCCAGACCAAAAAACTCATGCGCGAAGGCGCCCAGCGCAGCTTGCCGGAGCAACTGCAAGCCGAGCTGGCCGCCGGCCTGTTGTGCGGTCGCAGCGAAGACGGCAACGAAGCCCTGCGCGCCTCCATCGAAAAACGCCCGGCCAGTTTTATCGGTCGATAAGCCCCGACACCACATTCAGAACACGAACAACAGGTAGCCCCATGAATTTCCAACTGACCCAAGAACAAGAAATGTTGGTGGACGCGGTACGCAGTTTTGTCGCCAAGGAGCTGCTGCCCCATGAGGAAGCGGTCGACCGTGCCGACGAAGTCTCCCCGGAGCTGGCGGCACAGATTCGCGGCAAGGCCATCGCCGCCGGTTTCTATGCCTTCAACATGCCGG
>Ga0163161_10000913_pt1 | contig 22828 bp, 16 predicted proteins | sample S45metaG_FD_129847 | JGI IMG/M metagenome (GOLD analysis project Ga0163161, IMG submission 129847) | Switchgrass rhizosphere microbial communities from Kellogg Biological Station, Michigan, USA - S4-5 metaG | ecosystem: Host-associated > Plants > Roots > Rhizosphere > Soil | place: USA... | reverse complement strand
TTGTTTTCTATAAACTTTACCGCTTGTACAAAGTCTTCGTAGTTATAATTGTGAAGGCCTTTTATGGTAACAAGATTACGAACAATGCGCTCCGCATTAACCTGAACATCCCTAGTTTTAAAAACTGCTCCGATCCAAACTGCTGTTCCACCCACAGTAAGTGTTGCAAGCCCCGTTTCCATTGCATCTGGTGAACCACTCATATCGAAAGCCACATCAATATCAGTTGGGAGATCTGCATCTTTACCTAAGAGATGTTGAACATTGCCTCCGAATGCTTCGGCTAACTTTAAACGTTCCTCATTTACATCCGCTACGTGGATTTCTTTTGCTCCATCGGTACTGCACATTGCCACACATATTAAACCCAACAAGCCAACGCCAGAGATTATCACCTTTTTTCCTTGCAAGCTCCCTGAAAGGCGGACAGCACCTGCAACTGTAGCCACAGCACAATTTATGGTAGCGGCAACTTTAAGCGGAATTTCTTTACTGATTTTAATTACGGTAGTACCATGCTTTAATATGCAGTGGGTTGAAAGTCCTCCATGAAGCGCATCAGCTTCTGTAACTTTAGCATGCCCATATTTAAAAAGACCATCAGCCTTTTGGGGCATACCTTCTTTTGCCCTTACCGAATCTGCATTGGAAGCAAATATGCTCCAGGTTACCCTATCCCCGATTTCAAGTGGTTTTCCTAAGTAATCTTTTCGGTTATGTTCTGGATGAAAAGCCAGCACTTCACCCACAATTTCATGGCCCAAAACCGTAGGAACAGTTTCACTCCGCAACCCGCAGAAGGTATGCAGATCACTTCCACAAATCGTGGTATAAAGGTTTTGTACAAGAATTTCACCTGGATTAAGTGCCGGAATAGCTATTTCTATTTCCTCAAGAGCTTTTCCAGATCCATTAAATATCATGAGGGTTGCATTTTTCATATTTATCTTTTTCTGTTAATTGAAATCTAGCTATTTTGGTCCGCCCTTTCTTAATGACGAAACAATAAATCAAAAGTGGATTTTTAATGTTTAGCTAAAGTAAACAAATGTTAATATAAATGTTAACTATTACTAAACATTTGTTTAGCAAAAATAGGGATAGTATATTTGACGACAAAAGTTCAAAAAATTAATTTTATCTAATTTAATAGAAAGCAAATGTACCCTAAAATTAAGATGGTGGTATTCGATATGGCTGGCACTACAGTAAACGAAAACAACCTGGTTTACAAAACGCTAATGAATGCAATAAATGCCGCTGGTTTTTCATATACCCTTGATCAGGTTCTTGCTGTTGCAGCCGGAAAGGAAAAGAAAGAAGCAATCAGATCGGTACTTAAAACTTACGAAGGTTCTTTTGATGAACCAATGGTCTTCAATATATATGAAGAATTTATTGGCAAACTGAAACTGGCATATAAAACTGAGGAAATTTTACCTCAACCAGGCTCGATCGAACTTTTTGAAAAACTTCGAAAAGAAGGAATAATTACGGTGCTTAATACAGGTTATGACAGGGTTACAGCAGAGGCTATCCTGGGCAGACTGGGTTGGAAGGCGGGTACTGAATTCGATACGCTCGTTACTGCTTCGGAAGTTAGCCAGAATAGGCCTGAACCTGATATGATTTTATTAGCGATGAGACACCATGGTCTTACCGATGGTAAATCGGTAGTTAAGGTTGGGGATTCAAGTATTGATATCGAAGAAGGTAAAAATGCAGGTTGTGGCCTAAGCATTGGCATTACCACAGGTGCACATACACAAAAACAATTGGAAGAAGCTAAACCTGACGCGGTAATAGATAATTTAATAGAGATCCTGGCCATGGTAACCAAGCAGGACTAAATAACTAATTCCTAAGAGTCTGTTTCAAAATGACATATTTTTTTGCTTATGGCAAAAGGCGGGTGAAGATACCCGCCTCTAAAATTATAGCAAGCCCTTTTTCTTCGTTACATCTTCCTCACTCTGCTCACTTATATCACAATATTTTAAAATCGTCTCCATAATGATTTTATATATAATGTGGGTTAAAAACTATTTCCGCCTCCTTATTTTTTAAATAAATCACTGCCAAGGTATTCATTCAAATAAACCGGAATACTTACATCATAAACAACAAATTTTGAGCACTGTTTTATCAAGAAATTGATTGTTTTTACTGAAACAGTGATTTGAATTTACCTGTTTTCTTTTTAGCTTAGCACACACAATCCTACCAAAAACGCTTTTCATGAAAAATATAATCTTCTCTGTTTATGCACTGTTATTTTCATTAACAATTTCTGCTCAGATCAAAAATACAGGCTTTGAACAACTTGGAACAAACGATCACAATTTACCTGCCGATTGGGGAGTGATGAATAAAAAAGGCTACTTGATTAACTTGGACAGTGCTCAAAAATATACAGGCAACTATTCAGTTAAAGTGTTTGGTACAGATAGCCTTTCCCGCGACTTTCAGGGCATATCCCAATCCATTAGTTTTCTAACCGATAAAATTAAACGGGTGGGTCTTAGTGTAAATATCCGTACGGAAGACGTTAAAGGATATGTTGCCATTTGGTGCCAAATTTGGGACAGCAAACAAAACAAAATGGTGGGTTTTGAAAATATCGTTTCACAACAGCCTAGAATTACGGGTTCTGCCGACTGGAAAAAATACACATTAAACCTCACCCTTGGTAAAGAGGTAGACCGGCTAGTTTTTGGAAGTTATCTTGCAGGTAGTGGCACGGCATATTTTGATGACTTCAGCATCGCAGATCATAAACTTTCAGATAGCCCTCCTAGCGATTCGGTCAAAAATTATATCGATGCCTTTACAACGGTTATCAAAAAGAATTCCATCTATCGCGATTCGCTCGACTGGTTACAGATTGACAGCGATATCGCAGAACTATCAAAAGGTATGAAACGAATTGATGAGGCCCCTGTACTGGCTGGCTATGTATTGGGCAAACTCAGAAAAGCTGGAGATAACCATTCCTTTATTCAACCCAAAGCCGTAGCACAGGCCTACGCTAAGACCAATACTATTGCAGCCAAAGTTAGCTCAGAGCTTATTGCAGGCAACATTGGTTATCTTTCTATACCCGCATTTGGTTCTACCGATCAAAAGACCATGGACGATTTTGCAAACGATATCCAGCAGCGTATTCAAACGCTTGAAACTGCTCAGAAAATAGATGGCTGGATTGTGGACCTCCGGAGAAATGGTGGTGGTAACATGTACCCTATGATTGCAGGGCTTGGGCCTCTTACAGGTGAAGGCATACTAGGCTATTTTGTTTATGGCACAGGAAACCATAAAAAATATATTCAATGGTCTTACCAATCAAAAAAAGGCAAAAACGGGTCAATGTTAGGTGTAACGCTTAATGATCCTTATAAATTAAAGAATACAAGTGCCCCCGTGGCTGTGCTCATTGGCCCCGCAACAGGTAGTTCAGGAGAGATGACTGCTATGTCTTTTATTGGAAAACCTGGCGCAAAGCTCTTCGGACAACTATCTAGTGGCCATACTACCGCTAACCAGTCCTTTCCCCTTTCGGACGGATCTATGTTTTTACTTGCTGTTAGCGCTACAGCCGACCGGAATAAAAAAGAGTTTAAAGGAAAGATCCACCCCGACGAGTTGATTGCAATGGACAGTTCAAGTGATAAAACCCTATCAGCTGCCCAAGCATGGATAAATGAAGCAATTTTGCTAAAAAACAAATAGTCTAACCCCTTAGTAACCATTTTTTCACTAGGGGGATTATAAAACTATTTACCAATATCTCGCTAATACACTTAGTTCTTCAGAAACTTAATTGTAGTTGGTACAGGGCCATCGGCCGGATAACTTAAAAAGTTAACCGTAAGCACATTGCCGACGATAATAAAAGTACCGCTATCAAAAAGCGACTGATCAACCGCTCTAATCTCTGGTTGTTTCTTAGGCTCAAGGAATACCTGGCTTCTGATAATAGCGGTGAGCTTATTCCCGCTTACCGAATAGTTTCCTGTTGATGTAACGCCTCCCTGCAATCCGTAATAAGTAAAGTGCATAGTAAAGGTGCCGTCTGCATTAAAGAACAGCTTCCGCTGGAAATCAGGTGAAATAGGCGTTTCGGTCCAGCTACCTACAAGTTGCAGAAGCGCTGCTGGTGCGGGTTTCTCTTTTTTACAGGCTGTAAAAGTGATTGTACAGATCAGCATTAGGCTAAAAGCCTTTAAGAATATTTTCATAGCATTAATTTTGACATGGAAACGCATCAGACTATTAAATCGCTACAAGAAAAAACAGTTAATTAAAGCTTAACATTGGGCAATACCTTTGGCGGCATATTGTGCATCAAGTCCCCTGCGTTTTTGAATACCAGTGTGTGCTGTTTTTTTTAGCTGCCAGGATTTCTATTTTGCCTGAACAGCTAATTTTATCACAAATTTTGGTGGCTGCAATCTTCTTCGTTAACACTTCAAGTTAACCTAAACTTTAAACCTTTTAAACAGGTAAAGCGTTTATTTTTAGATAACTTAGTTCATAACTAAATATAAGAGCATATGAATACTCAGGAAGTAGCTGACAAATTGGTTCAGCTTTGCCGGGAAGGCAAACATGAACAAGCCATTGATGAACTTTACGCCGACAATGTTGTAAGCAAAGAGCCAAAAGGCTCGCCAATGGAATTAACAGAAGGCAAGGATGCCGTTAAAAAGAAAACCATACAATGGGAAGAAAGTGTTGAAGAGATACATAGTTCTTCGTGCTCTGAACCAATTATAGCAGACAACCATTTTGCTATTGTAATGAACATTGATGCCACTTATAAAGCCCATGGAAGAATGGCCATGAGTGAAATCTGTGTTTATGAGGTTAAAGATGGAAAAATCGTAGCCGACGAGTTTTTCTATCGCATGGGTTAAAATATAAAAAGCCCCGATATCCATCTGGGCTTTTATAATCAACTAACCTAAACTTATAAATACTAACCAAATATTTATACTGCAAAACTAATGACCGATTATTAATTCAATGTTAAATATTTATCACTTGTTATCTAAAATTGGTTACATCACATTAAATCATAAAACGTAAAATTGATGACAATGCCCAATCATCAAGACCTTTCAAAAAACATCAACTCATTTCCGATCTATTTAAATGGCCCACCAAAGCTTCTGAGTGGGAACAATATAAAGTCAGTAAAGGTGATTTAAACATTAATTAACCGGTAAGAAAAAAAATAAATACCTCATGGTGATCTCTTTACAACAAAAGTATCAATTCATTCTCCTTTGACACTTTATATCACTTCAATGAAGCCGTACATTTGTAAAAAAAAACAATGAACGATATTACAGATTACCCTGTGTTGGCATATGTTGTTAAACTCATTAAAAACACCATAACCGACATCAAAACAGAATATATTGCCCCAGCTAGCGTAGAACTTAAGGATGGCAATGACACGATATACCTCCAACAACGATCTGATGAAAATGGTAACCCCTCAACAATTTTTATTAACGATCCTAAGGATATCATCTTCAGTGAAGACCTGCTTCCCTCTTTGAGGAATCTACAGGAAGGAGCTGAAGGAAAAACAGCACAAGAGCTGTTGAATGCCAGGGTGATCATCAACGAATTGGATGTAGAAACACACCTAATCTTCCATGCAGTAAAGGATCATTTTGACGAAATTAGCAACAGCTATGAATTTTCTAAAGCAATTGAAAAACAGGCAAACAAAATAAAAAGCAAATTTAAATTCGGGAGTCACGCCTTTGAGCTTACTGTGGCTAATCATACGCAGCTAATCTCTATCACAGCAGACTTCCCTCCTTCATTCGAAGAGTCTATCAAAAAAACCATCGAAAAAGATGCAGCTGAGGTTCAAATGGCTGTTCAAAAAATATTTAGGTAAAGTAGCGACAGCAACATATTAAAGATTGAAGCTAAAAGAAATGAGGTTGTATCATAAATATAGTTTTGTCATCCTGTCCAAAGGACTCCTACGGAGAGCTTGTCGAAGGACTTGTTTAAATACCTATTAAGTTGTTTCGACAAGCTCAACATGACAGCATCGCAGATGGAATTACCTTTACGATATGATCTCATTTCTCTCTAAATAATGCTAATTTATTTTGTATTCTTCTTCTTTGCCGGCTATTTAACAGTTATTTTCAGTTTCTGGGAAATATTATTTGATGAATTTCCAAGCTGCAGGATAAAGTCTCCAGGTTCAACGTTCCAATCCTTTTTACTTTCATCATAGAAAGCGAGATCTGCCACTTTGATATCCATTTCAACAACTTTCGTTTCCCCAGGTTGCAGGAATACTTTTTCAAAGGCCTTAAGCTCTTTTACCGGGCGCGGAACACTGCAAACAGGATCGTTCACATACAACTGAGCAACCTCAGCGCCGTAACGTGCTCCTGTGTTCTTAACCGTGAATCTGACCTTGATGATATCGTCTTTACTATATGCCGATTTATCCGCAGAAAGAACACCTAAATTAAAGCTGGTATAGGAAAGGCCGTATCCGAAGGCGTATTGAGGCACTATTTTTTTTGTATCAAACCAACGGTACCCGACCAAAATATCTTCCTTATAATATTGATTAATACTGTCTCCAGGATAGGAAATTTTACCATAAAAGTGTGCACCGTTATCTTCCAGCTTTTTTGGAAAAGAGAATGGCAGCTTACCAGAAGGGTTTACCTCGCCCGAAATAACATCAGCCAATGCAGATCCAGCCTCTGAACCAAGATACCATCCCTGAATAATAGCTGGCACCTTGTCTACCCAAGGCATTGACACTGCATTGCCGCTAAGCAATACTACAGCTGTGTTTTTATTTACTTTCAATAAAGCATCAATCAGTTTATCCTGGCCGAAAGGAAGACTTAATGATTTACGATCGCCACCTTCACAATCCTGAAAGTGGTTTTTATTCAGTCCTCCGATAAAGAATACAACGTCGGCATGTTTAGCAACTTCGATCGCAGCATTCATCAAAGAATCAGCATTTAGCTTGGATGGTTCTTCACGTCCGTAAAGCGATGGCCCCGAAGCATATCCAAGACTGTATATTACATGATCTTTCCCATATTTAGCAATCAATCCATCCAATGGCGATTTTTCATAAGCCACCTTCAGCGATGATGATCCCCCACCGATTACCAGACTGCGATAGGCATTTTCACCTATAACAGCAATCTTTTTGAATTTACCGTCTGTAACAGGAAAAAATTGTTTGTCATTCTTTAAAAGCACAATGCCTTCCTGAGCAATTTTACGTGCTGCTTCGCTGTGTTCGGGAGAAACGAAACGGCCAAAGGGCCTGTTGGCGCTCATGGTGGTACGGAAAATCAAACGTAATATCCGGCGGGCTTTATCATTAAGCAAAGCAATATCATATTTCCCTTCTTTGACACCTTTAAGGAACGGGTTGGCCAGATAGTATTCTGAGTAAGGAAACTTTCCCTTGGTTGTTAAGCCATCAGTATAGGTACCCATTTCGAGGTCCAACCCGTTGGTAACCGCCTGATCGGTACTATGTACACCTCCCCAGTCGCTAATCACCACACCATCGAATTTCCAGTCTTTTTTTAAGATTTTATTTAAAAGCAGGTCATTGTGGCAACAATGTTCTCCTCTAAACTGATTGTAAGAACCCATAATCGACCAGGCTTTCCCTTCTTGCACTGCGGCCTTAAAAGCAGGTAAATAAATTTCATATAATGCACGGTCGCTCAGGTCAACATTGATGTGCCCGCGCCATTCTTCCTGGTTATTCAGTGCAAAATGTTTTACACATGCCGCTACGCCGATGGATTGAACGCCCTGAATATAAGGTACTACCATACGTGAACTGAGATAAGGATCTTCACCCAGATATTCAAAATTCCGTCCGTTTAATGGTGTACGATAAATGTTTATTCCAGGACCTAATAACACGGTTTTATTACGGTAACGCGCCTCTTCTCCGATTGACTTGCCATAAAGCAGCGACAATTTAGGATTAAAGGAAGCTGACAGACAGGTAAGCGCCGGAAAGGCTGTACAAGAATCATTTGTCCAGTTGGCACCACCCCATTCATCCCACAAAACCTCCTCACGGATGCCATGAGGGCCGTCATCGGTCCAAACTTCAGGAATTCCCAAGCGGGGTACGCCCTTTGAACTAAACTTAGACTGGGCATAACAAAGCGACACTTTTTCTTCGGTGGTCATTGCTGAAAGTGCATTTTCAACCCGCTCTTCTATGGGTTTATTTATATCAAGGTAAACTGGTAGCTTTTGTTGGGCATTAACCATTAACCAGGCTCCTGTTGCTACTACAGTTAAAAATATCGATTTCATTAAATTATATTCTTTTGGGTTTAGTTTTTATTACTTATTGATCAAATCTTATCAGAGTTTCACCACTGTTTTAGCACCATTGTATTGAACAATTTTAGCCTGTTCAGCTGTATTACCAATGGCAACCACGCGAAAAATCCGCTTGGTTAACATTCCATCGTAAGTTCCCTGGCGATTATCAATAGTAAGTGTGCCGTTAGCATGGTTATATTCAAAATTGATCGTTGAAAATGCTCCCTTTTCGTAATTATAGTTGTTTCCCTCGTCTTCGTATAAACTGAACTTGCCATCTTTACCTTTGTAAACCCTGATCTCTATATCATCGGCTTTCTTTTCTGAAGTATATTGCATCACATCACCCACAGGCAAAATAGTACCTGCAGGAACAAAAAGAGGAATACGCTCAAGCGGCGCTTCTATATTCAACTTTTGACCACCCTCAATCTGTTTACCGGTATAGAAATCATACCATCTGTTTCCTGATGGGAAATAAACTTCGCGGCTACGTGCTTTATAACTATAAACCGGACAAACCATCAAGCCTGAACCCAAAAGAAACTGGTCGCTCACGCCGTAAGTTTGTTTATCGGCAGTATAATCCATTGCGAGCGATCTCATCAGTGTATAATCTTTATGATACGCCATTCCTGCCAACGAATAGATGTAAGGCATTAAACGGTAGCGTAGTTCATCGTAATAAACCAGGCTTTTGTAAACCGGATGGCCTTCTGGAGCAAGGTTATAGATTTCGCGGTAAGGAAACTGGCCATGACTGCGGAACAGCGGACAAAATGCCCCAAACTGGAACCAACGTAGATTTAATTCACGCCATTCTTTCAGGTCTGCATTTTCTTTCCCTGTTTCGTCAAAAATAAGCTGGCCATCTCCATAACGTTTCTCTACACAGAAGCCACCAATATCCATTGTCCAGAACGGAATGCCAGACATTGCAAAATTAAGCCCGGCAGGAATCTGCGCTTTTAGGTCTTCCCATCTTGAGGCGATATCGCCACTCCAGGTGGCCGTAGAGTACCTTTGTAAACCCGCAAAACCAGATCGCGTTAACAGAAATACCCGCTTGTTATTATCCGTTTCACGCTGCCCGTTATAAATAGCGTTGGCATTCATCAGTGCATATGCATTAAAGTATTTTGTAGAAGAACCCAGAGCAGTAGGCCCACACAGTTTCTTACGGTAGTCCATATCGGTACAGTCACGAATGTTTGGCTCAGAAGCATCCATCCACCAGGCATCGAATCCCTTTACGTAAAGGTTTTCTTTCATCTGTTTCCAAAAAAGTTTTTGCGCATCAGGGCTGTAGGCATCGTAGAAAGATCCTACATAACCCGAACCTATCCAATCGCGCACACTATCCTGCACTGCCTGCATGTACATCCATCCTTTTTCGCTAAATTGTTTAAAATGATCTGTTGTGGTATAAAATTTTGGCCATACCGATATCATGATATTTGCATTTTCCTTATGCACAGAGTCTACCATTCCTTTGGCATCAGGAAAACGTTTCAGGTCAAACTGATGGCTACCCCAGGCATTTTCTGGCCAATAACTCCAATCAAGCACAATATTATCAAGCGGGATCTTGCGCTTCCGGTATTCACTTACCACAGTTAATAGTTCATCCTGGGTTTTGTAACGCTCACGGCTCTGCCAAAAACCCATTGCCCATTTGGGCATAATGCTCGCCTTGCCGGTCAACGTGCGGTAACCACTGATTACATCGTCCATGTTTTGGCCGGCCACGAAATAATAATCCATCTTATCGCCCATTTCTGACCAAAAGGATATATTGCCATTTTTTTCTATCGGAGATGATGAAAGTGCCTTAAGGCCAACATACGAAACACCTCCATCGGGTTTCCACTCCAATCTTATTTTGGTGCGTTTTCCCTTTGTTAGCGAGAAAGGAAACCTATAAGTATTCGGATTCCATGAAGTTCTCCAACGCTCTGGTACTACCAATTTCCCATCAAGCCATACTTTAGTATAACCTGCATAATAAAGACTAAATTTGTAAATATCAGTTTGGTTGGCAAGGATTTCTCCTTCCCAGACTACAGAACCATTGTTAAAATTAAAATCTGCAGGAAATTTCTTAACAGTTGTGAGGTTTTCATAATCAATTGCCGACTCCTGACGGATAATGGGCGCGTTATTTTTTTGATTATACGTAGCGGTAAGGAAACCTTTTTTGCCTTGTTTATTAAAGAGGGTAAACTGGTTCAGGTCTTTATAATCTCGGGGATCGCCGTATTTGCTCTGCGAATAATTATCCCACAATACACCATAGTTGTTTGTAGACATGATGAATGGCACAGCCACCTTCGTATTGTACTGGAAGAGGTCTTCGCTTTTATGTTTATAGTTAAAATCGTCAGATTGATGCTGCCCTAGCCCATAGATGGCCTCACCCGAAGTACCCGAGAAGACCTGTTGCATGGTATATCCTTTATCGTTTTCGACATTAATAGGACTAAAGCTTCTTTTTGCCTCCTGTAGCACTACTTTCCCAAATTTATCCGTAAATGAAACCTTACCCGTAACAAGGGAAACCTTGACGGTAAGCTCCTGGGTAGAGAGTTGGGCCAATTCCGCATTTCCTGTTACTTTGAAAGGAACTGTTGCAGTCAATCCGGCTACTACGCAAAGACTTGCAACCTGTGGAATAGTGCTTTCGGGTGAAGCCTGCACCCTAACAATCCGGCTGTTGATCACATTTATTTCAATAGTTTTCGCCGCTCCCCCCTTTGGGTGTACCTTCATCCCGTTCTGCAGCGTCTCAACAGCTTCAGCGGCAAGCAGTCTCCCAGCAACAAATAACAATATAATAAAGAAAGAGAATCGTTTCATAACGGAACAAAGAATTAATTGGTTAGAATATGGTGGTATGTTTTTATGATGCAAAACTACAATGCCATATCATGACCACAGAGCAGTAATGTTAAATTAGTAAGCAGAAATGTTAACTACGAAACTTTTCGAGGGGGTATTTTTTAAACAAAAAGATTGCCCTGCAGATAATTAAACTGATATAACCTGTCTGATTAACAACTGATAAAAGGGATTAGATCAAAAAAAATTAATTTTAGCAGATCAGAAGCAATCTATACTCACCATCTTTTTCGTTGGGTGCCCGGTGTATGCATGGTAAAACCTGTTTATCAGGATAATCTACCGCCAACCTCCATAAATGACCCAATCCCAAATTGATGGGCCTTGCACCAGCTTTGGCCTGGTAATGCAGATCAAAATAATGTTCCATCAAAAAATTTTCAAATTCCGATTCTGGACCGTTATGCAGCGCTTTGAGCTTTTGCCGGATTTCAGGGACCAGGATTTTTTGTTCAGCCTGATGATTAGCTAAGATTTCACTGGCAGCACCATAATAGGTACATAAAAAAGTGTCAGTACCGATAGGCGAACGGTCTACATGGAATGAATATACATCTGTTGAAATGAAACCGAGTTCTTCATCCCGCTGATAGCTCTTGATTAAATTGAGCGAAGGCGATGCTCCGGAATCTGCCAATAACTGAAAATCACTTAAGATAGCTTCCCTTGCTATACTACCTTGTTCCGATAGCTTAAGCGCATGGAGGTCTTCCATAGAAACTTCCGTGAGGTCAGCTTTTAGTTCAAGTTTGGATACAATTTCCTTAAAGTCGCCAACCAGGTCTCTCTGCCAGCAAACTGCATTTAAGTCTCCCTTAAAATTCGTATTTAAAAGATGAGAAAAAGTGGAAACCACCGCAACTTGTTTACTGTTAGAAAATCTATTTTCCATTTCTTAATTAAACCATTTGGCCGTTATTGCCTGTAAAAGTAAGGAATAGCTCAGAGGATTGTTGAAAATATATGCTAAAAGGATCCCCCAACTTTTCTCTTAATCCACAGAAAGCAGTTATTTACCTGAAGGAAAGATTTCGTTAGAATACAAATAATTTAATATTGATAAAATAGTATTCACAAATTCTGCTTTATGAAATATCTTAGGTTTAGATGAGCAGGGATACTCCCTTAAAAAGCATCGATATTAAAAATGGCGTGTATAGAAATTACCCCAAAAATGGCTGAAATTATTGCTAAAATGAAACACTTATATTCCTATCAATACTATAAGTAATTGCTAAAAGAAAATTGCCTTTCACGATTATGTAGGTAAAAGGAATAAAAATTATGCCTCGCATTAAAATTGCGGGGCATTTACCTCAATAATGAAACTTCATACATCTATACGCACAAAAGTGTACGTAAAACTGTATGTACAAAATAAAAAACCGTCTCTAAATTACTTTAAAGACGGCTATCTGTACCCCGGAAGGGATTCGAACCCCTGACCCACGGTTTAGAAAACCGTTGCTCTATCCAACTGAGCTACCGAGGCTCATTTTTTAATGAGCTGCAAATATAGAAGTTCTATTTAATATGTAAAAATATATTTTAAACTATTTAGAAGCTGCTTTTCGCATTTCAAATAAGTATTTAAGAACGAAGCAATTAAAATTAAATTTGGGCGGAATGAATTGACTTTAACCCATAAAAAACATTGTTTTTCACCCTATTCTATACCAAAAGCACAAAGCGAATATCCAAAAAACATGATTAATCTAAATTACGCGTCTTCTCCGTTCCAAATATCATCATCGGCATGCCGTATTTCGTCGTGACTGGAGGTCACGCTCTTTAATTCTTCATGGTGATAATTTCTTTCAGGATTTTCTGACAATCCACTGTCGTGATTTAGCGGCACCTTACGTAAATGCTCAGGCTTCTTAACCTCAGGTAAATCATCATGTACAACAGAAGGCGTTAAGATCTTCTTCTTGGGGTTATTGCTGTTTTCCATAATTTTAAGAGACTCAAATTTCAAGCCACAAGCAAAGGTGAGTTAAAATTTCGGGAATTGATGTGTATTTATGGATAATAAGGATCGGCGATAAGTGTTTTGGCTGTTGGCGAAAAGCGGATATAAGCCCGCCATTACGAAAAATGCGCACAAATAAAACAGTTTTTATTTGTGCGCATATGTGGGTAAAAGATCCTTCGACTACGCTCTCCAAAGGAGTCCTTTGGACAGGATGACAAAGCGAGTGTATTTCTATAGGAAATTTGCTTAGTAATTCCCTGTAACGCCTATTTCCAACCCTCTTAATTCAGCAAGTCCTCTTAATCTGCCAATAGCTGAATAACCCGGATTAGTTACTTTGGCTAAATCATCCAACATTTGGTGGCCATGATCTGGGCGGAAAGGAATTGATTTATCGCGTAAAGCATTTTCTTCTGATAAGGCTTTCATAATTTCGTACATATTCACATCGCCACCTAAATGGTCTGCTTCGTAAAAACTACCGTCCTCATCTTTTTTAACGTTACGCAAATGCGCAAAATAAACACGTTCTTTAACTGCATTAAATATATCTAAAGCATTATTACCCATCCCGGCACCTAAAGAGCCTGTACAGAAGCAAACCCCGTTAAAAGCCTGATCTACTTCTTTAATAATATAATTAAAATCTTCGAGTGTACTTGCAATTCTAGGCAAACCTAAAATAGCATAAGGAGGATCGTCTGGATGGATGGTCATTTTAATACCTTCTTCTGTACAAACCTCAGCAATAGATGACAAGAAAAATTTCAAATTTTCTTTTAAGCCTTGTCTTCCAATGACTTTATATTCATTAATGCTATTACGCAAGGTCTCCAGCTCGATCTCTTTTTCGGTCGGGATGCCCATTAATACATTAATACGAAGGTCAACTAAATCCTGCGGTGTTAAAGTAGCATGTTTAGCTGCAGCCCTATCTAAAATAGACTGCGAATAATCTGCTTCTGCACCTTCTCTCTTCAAAATATAAAGATCAAAAATGGCCAGATCGATCCAGTTAAAATAAAGGGCTTTCGATCCATCGGTCATTTCCAGATCCAATTGTGTACGTGTCCAGTCTAAAACTGGCATAAAATTGTAGCACACAATCTTAATTCCGCAGGCCGATAGGTTACGCAAAGAGGTTTTATAATTTTCGATATACTGCCCTGCATCTGCCCTACGCGTTTTAATCGCTTCGTGCACAGGAACACTTTCTACTACCGACCAGGTTAAACCTGCTGCTTCGATAATCGCTTTTCGTTCCTGAATATCATTTAATGGCCAAACTTCACCATGTGGAATATGATGCAGTGCGGTTACAACACCCGTAGCTCCTGCTTGTTTAACATCCTGTAGGCTAACTGGATCGTTCGGACCATACCAACGCCAGGTTTGTTCTAATTTTTTATATTTCATTGTATTTGATTATACAGATTTTAAGATTACACTGTTATGTGATTATATTGATATCTAAACTCCAGAGAATGCAGTAAATCCACCATCTACTTTAATATTTGCACCGTTTACAAATTTAGAGGCATCGCTTAACAAATATACCAAAGCACCAATTAGCTCTTCGGGAGCACCGAAACGTTTAAATGGTGTTTTATATATAATGGCTTGTCCCCTTGCGGTTAAACTACCATCTGCATTAGTGAGCAAAGCCCTGTTTTGGTTGGTGATAAAAAAGCCTGGAACAATTGAATTGATCCTTATTTTATCCTGATAGCGGTTTGCCAGCTCTACAGACATCCATTTGGTATAACAATCTATAGATGTTTTGGCTAATGAGTAGCCCAATACGCGTGTAATGGCCTGGGTAGCAGAAACTGATGAAATATTCACAATACTACCCCCATTTTTTGCAATTTCTTTACCGAAAATCTGTGTAGGCAAAATAGTTCCAAATAAATTGAGGTCAAATGCTTGTTTTAGGGCTGGAATATTAAGATCAAAAATATCACTTCCTGGCTGAATAACGGCTTCCGCCACATTTCCACCTGCTGCATTAACCAAAGCATCTATGCGGCCAAATTCTTTGATAATAATTTCATTCGCATTGAGCAGATTCTGCTCATCCAATACATCGGCAATAATATAAATAGCTTTTCCTCCTGCGTTTGTTACATCAGCAACCCTTTGCCTTGCAGCATCTTCATTTCTTCCTATAACAACGATTACAGCACCAGCTGCACATAATCCATTTACAAAAGCCTCGCCCAAAACACCTGTAGCACCTGTAACTACTACAACCTTGTTTTTCAGTGAAAACAGGCTTTCTACTTCTTTTACCATTTGTTTAGTTCTTTTTAAGTTTATTTAACAGCGTCATCAAAAGCATTATTTTAGAAGCAAAACAAGTTTTTGCAAGCTGTTCATATTTTATTTGTATTTGACCTGCACCTGGTCGTAAAAATCTTTCAGCACGAAGAAGGCTTTCTTTTTCTTACCTGTTTCGCTGATCAAGCCTTTACGGTTCCAGAAATTCTGATAAATAGGATGCTGTCTTCTTGGTGACCTGAAATCAGTTAAAATCCATGGTGTCATACCTCTTAAAGCACCAATTTTGCTTAACATAACGATCTGATTTTTGTACAATGCCTCCTGGTATTCTTCGCTCCAACGCGTATTTTCATCGGCGTGGAAACCGCCTAAAGCATCGCCACCAAACTCCGTAATCACCACAGGTTTCTTATATTTAATATCAAAATTATATTTGGTAATTTCGGATGGATTACCTCCCCAGTACCAGCCAGCATATTCATTAAAACTGACCAGATCAATTTTTTCACCTAAAGGATCATTTAAAATGATATTATTTCCTTCGCGGTGTACTTCTAAAGCAGCAGCCACTAAACGGGTATCATCTAACGAGCGGGCAGTCTCTGCTAAATTGCTCATAAAACTCAAACGGGCATCACTTAGCGGAGTTTCGTTACCAATAGACCAGACAATTACACTTGCCCTGTTTTTATCGCGGACGATTAAATCAGTCAATTGCTTTTTTGCATTGGCATAGGTTGCCGGATTTGTCCAGCTGATGGTCCAATAAACAGGAACTTCAGCCCAGACCAATAGTCCCATTTCATCCGCAAGGCGGATCATTTCTTCGTTATGTGGATAATGCGCCAGGCGAACGTAGTTACAGTTCATATCTTTTGCCCACTGCAACATCATACGCATATCGCCTTCTGAGCGTAAACGACCGGCTAAAAGCGGGTTTTCGTCATGTAGTGATATTCCCCTTAAAAAAACAGATTTACCGTTTAACAAGATACTATCGCCATCAACCTGAATAGTCCTGAAACCAATTTTATCGTTGATATTTTCTTTATCGGTTTTAATATTTACCGCATATAATTTTGGTGTTTCTGGCGACCATAAACTTAAATTGTTCCAGGTAAACTCATCTACAATTTTACCCTCGCTATCTGTTTTGTATTTCTTTTCCAGCTTCAGCTCTGGGATAGAAAGTATAATTTCCTGTCCAGCGGTTGCATCAGCAAGTTTTACCGAAAAATTTAATAAATTATTGCTTCCTTTAACGAGCTGAAGTTTGTAATCGCTGATAAAATGTTCAGGAAATTCAGCTAAATAAACATCTCGTGTAATGCCCCCATAGTTCCACCAATCGGTATTTACAGTTGGAATTTCATCCTGTTTGCGGATATTATCAACTTTAAGCACAATGGAGTTTTCGCCAATTTTTAAGTTGCTGGTTACATCGAACTGGAAAGGCGTAAAACCGCCCTTATGTACACCCAGTTTTTTACCGTTGAGGTAAACATGGGCTTCGTAATTTACTGCACCGAAATACACGAAGTATTTTTTCCCCTTTTCTGGTTTTGCGTCAAACTTTTTGCGCAGCCAAACATTACCTTCGTAAAGTTCTAATTTCTCTGATTGCGAATTCCAATCGCCAGGAACATTCATTTGAGGCGAATGATCGAAATCATATTCAATCAGTTCTGACTTGTCTTTCTGAACTTTATCATCGTAATAACCTCCTGTTCCGGTTTTCGACTGATCGAATGGATCGTGGCGATAATCGTAATAACCGTTTTCGTAAGGATCAACAATATAATTCCATTTACCATTAAGGCTCTGAATTTTCCGGGCCTGAATGTTCTGTATAGCGGTAACCTGACCGTAACTGATTGATGAAAGGAGCGAAAAGCAGATTAAAAATACGCTATAGGTCGTTTTTAGCATAACTTAAGTTTTAATATTAATTAATTTGATCGTTTCAAAACTAACAATTAATTAACAGACGGTGTTTCCACTGCCCTCCTAAATTTGAGCAAAATTTAGTTTTTCATTAATAACGAGGAATTTGCCCCAAAAGCATAAGTTAGGTTTTTGACAGCATTTGCTGGCAGCAGGTAATGATTTCATGTTATTTATTTGGGTAGTTTGTGCTAGTGATCACGAATTTAGAAAAGCTTAAAAAATTAAATGTTTTAAAATAGGCCAAAACATAATAAAATCCATTGAAACTACATTTCAAACGTTTGAAATAATTGCGTTTTTTTCTTAACTATGCATTGAGATTGGAAAAGATAATGAATAACACCCCTGTTACACTAAAATTCTTGGCTGAAAAGTTAAAGATGTCAGTATCAACAGTATCAAAAGCCCTTAATAACTACCCAACCATAAACGAGTACACGAAACAACGTGTTCAGGAAATGGCCCGCGATCTGCATTTTACGCCCAATAAATCAGCTATTAATTTAAAGGAAAGAAAATCACACATTATTGGTATCATCTTACCCAATCTTTTAGATCACTTTTTTACCAGAAGTATTTATGGCGTAGAACAATTTGCCACACAAAATGGATATAATGTGATCATCAGCCAATCTCACGATGACCTGAAAAAAGAAATCCAATCTGCAAATATGTTGTTGCGGAGCCGGGTGGATGGCTTAATTGTGGCTATTTCGAAACACACACAAGATTTTGCGCATTTAGACCAGTTCGAAAACATGGGCATTCCGGTAGTGTATTATGCCCGAAACCCTAGTTTTAACTTAAGCTGCCATAAAGTTCTGGGCAATACTTTTCATGGCTGTTATCAGGCTACAAAGTTTTTAATAGACAAGGGACATCAAAAGATTGCTTATTTAGGCGGTCCAAAAATGATTAATTTTACGCACGATCGCTTTAATGGTTACATCAATGCTTTAAATGATAATCAAGTACCTTTTTCATCAGAATTGGTTGCTTATACCAATTTTGATAAAGAAAGTACCATCTCGGCAATTAAGAATTTATTTGCCAACCCAGAAAATATGCCCACTGCGCTAGTGGCTTTTAAAGAAACTATTTTGTTTGATGCGATAAAATACCTGAAATCGATAAACCACCATAACTTTAACGAAATTGAATGCATAGGATTCGGGAACACCTCTTTCATCGCTTATCTCGATTCACCACCCATTGCCTCTATCGAAGAAAACCCCGAATCAGTAGGTGAAAATGCAATTAAATTATTGATACAATTGATCAACAAAGAAATTGATATTCATGATTACCAGAAAGTAATGGTGGACTGCAAGTTGATCGTGCATGGGTAGCGGTTGGAGTTTTACCATAGCAATCTTCATGTTAATCCTCTAAAAATCAACATTGATGACAGAGTGGGTTTTGTATCTAACTTCCCTAAAGCTACCGTCATTTCGAGCAGAGTGCAACGAAGTCGAGAAATCTGCCTTGACAGATCTCTCCATTCCACTGCGTTTCAGTCGAGATGACGTCACGACTGGAGAAAATTTCAAAGAAAATACTAATTTAACGACATAGCACTGTTATTCAATTGATTCCTATGTTTTTCATTGTACACAAACGCAGCCACAATCAACAACCCCGCAACCCCTTCAAAAGCAACAACGGTTTGTGTACCAAAAAGATGCGCTAAATACCCCATCAGCAGACTGCCGATTGGCAATACGCCCTGATAAGCCATAATATAGTAACTTAAAGTCCTTCCCCTCATTACATCATCGGCATGGGTCTGCAGGTAAGTATTTATGGATGAGGTTTGGGCCATTAGACCTAGAGCAGCTAAACCGGTACAGATTAAAGCCAGAACAAGCGATGGTGATATAGCCAGTGCCACAACCGAAACGGCCAGCAAAACACCAGACATCATTACAATTTTCTGTAGATTTTGACCCGCTTTTAAAGTAGCCATATAAATGGCACCGAAGAATGCACCAAATCCTGCTGCACTTTCAAACCAACCAAATGTTGTGGCATTTCCATTAAAAATGTCTTTGGCAAAAACAGGCAATAAAGTAGTGAAAGGGATTACCAATAAACTCGATGCAGCCATCATCAATACCATAGAGGCCAAATCTGGCGATGATTTAAGATAATCATACCCTTTTTTCAGGTCGATCCAGATATTCTCTTTCGATTTTTGATGTGCGGTGAGTTTAAGTTTCATCATTACCATACAACCCAATACTGCAATAAAGCTCACAAAATTGATCAAGAAACAGATATCTTCACCCAAAGTACTCAAAATTACCCCTGCCAATGCCGGCCCGATTAACCTTGCTGCATTAAACATGGAAGAATTGAGCGCAATGGCATTTGGTAAATCTTCTTTATCATCAATTAAATTTACCATTAGTGATTGACGTGCGGTAACATCAAAAGCATTTACCAAGCCCTGAACCAGCGAAAGTGCTGCAATCCAGAACATATCATATACTTTAAACCAGATCATCAAAGCCAGGGCACCAGCCTGCAGCATCAGAATCACTTGGGTAATCACCAATATCTTATACTTGTTATGTCTATCTACATAACTCCCAGCATACGGCGCGAGCACCAATGAAGGGATTAAACTCAAAAAAGTAATCAATCCCAGCAAAAAAGCCGATCCTGTTAAACGATATACCAACCAGCTGATGGCTACGCGCTGCATCCATGTGCCGATTAATGAAATAGCCTGACCTGTAAAAAATAATCTGTAATTGTAATGCCTTAGCGAACGAAAAATACTCATGTTTAAAATAGTAAAGTAACTTTACAAAAGTACAAAACCAAAGCCAAATCAAAAAGCCAAAAACGAAAAGTTTTATCATTATAAGATCACAATTCAAAGAAAACAGAGACCCACATTAGTTTATCTGTAAAATTAAAAGCTTATATTTGTAAAGTTTATTTACCATTAAAATGCCTACTCAAACACAAGACATTGCCGCAAAACTAAGAAGCACCGTTACCCGCTTAACCAGACAGCTACGCAAACAGAACGTAAGTTCAGACTTTAGCAACGCCGAACTATTAACGATGTCGCTGCTCGAACAACATGGCAAAATGTTATCTACAGAGCTGGCAGACATGGAAAGAGTATCAAAACAAGCTATTTCGCAGATCATTAACCGCCTGTTCGATGCCAAATGTGTGGAACGCTTTCCAAGCCAAGAGGATAAACGAAAGGTTTTTATCGGCTTAACCAAGCTTGGTGAAAAACACATTATTGCCAGTAGAAAAATAAAAGAAGAATGGCTGGCACAAACCATGGAGAAAATCTTTTCTTCAGAAGAAATCAACTTGATCCAGGCTTTTCTCCCCCTCCTTTCGCGCCTGGTAGAACACAACGGCACAAGAGTATAGTTTTCCTTTTTCCTTCGCCAAATAAGCCTTATCTTGCAGGCTGAAAATGGCACTATATTTTACATCAATCAATTCGGGCAGTAATGGCAATTGTTACTATGTGGGTAACGATAATGAAGCAATTTTGGTTGATGTTGGCCTAACCTGCAAAGAGGTTGAAACACGGATGAACCGTTTGGGCTTATCAATTAGTAAAGTAAAAGCCATTTTTATCTCGCATGAACATAGCGACCACATTAAGGGACTGGCGGTGTTTGCTAAAAAACACAAACTCCCAGTTTACATTAGCACAGCTACCCTAAAAAGCAGCCGGCTAGTTTTGGATGCAAACAATACCTTTTCATTAAACCATTTACAACATATTCAGATTGGTGATTTAAAGATTTCGGCCTTTTCTAAATTTCACGATGCGGCCGATCCTTATAGTTTTACCGTCGAATGTAATGAGGTACGAGTGGGTGTTTTTACAGATATAGGTTCAGTGTGCGATCGTTTAATTTCCCATTTCAAAAATTGTCATGCCGCTTTCTTAGAAGCTAACTATGATACAGGAATGTTGGAAAATGGCCGATACCCTTATTTTTTGAAGAGGAGGATTACAAGTGGCCGCGGTCACTTAAGCAATGCACAGGCGTTGGAGCTTTTCATCAACCACAAAGCCCCGTACATGAGTCATTTATTGCTGAGCCACTTATCAAAAGATAACAACGACCCAGAACTGGTTGAAAATCTTTTTAAAAATGTTGCCGGCAATACTTTTGTTAAAGTAGCTTCAAGATATGAGGAGACATCGCTGTATTATGTAAGCAATACTCAAAACACAGATGAAGCTTACAATTTCGACCCTGGCCTATACCAACCAGAACAACTTAATCTATTTTAACATCCTAACAGTCAAAAACAGCTTGCCTTTTTCTATCAATTTAGTTACAGTTGGACTTATTTTGCGCAATAAACGGCAATTAACTAAACAAAATCATAATTACCTTCAAAAATTGTAAATAATTTTAATTTTCATAAAAACATTTTATTCTAATATGGGTTTTATATAAACTTCATAAATAGTTTGTTTGGTTTAAATGGGGCTTATGGATTTAAGCCCCTTTCTCTTGTTCAAAATTTCGTAATTCAACCAGCTAAATCACCAGTACTTTATTCCATTTTATATTCTAAATTTTTAGTTATATTCGACTGACAATCAACCTGATATAATATTTAAATCTTTAAATAATAAATTATATTTATTTTACTGCAAATTGCATCGGGGAAAGCTGAATATTCTTTAACAGCAAATGGATTAGGACAAAATGGTTTTGCGGCACTTTCTCCGCAACATTACAGTTTAGCAGCCGGTTTCATTGCCGAAATTGTACTCACTTTTATTTTCTTACTGGTGATTTTTGGCTCCACCTCTACTAAAAATATCAACGGTGGCTTTGCAGGAATGCAATTGGCTTAAGTTTAACGCTGATCCATATTGTTGGCATTCCGGTAACGGGTGTATCAGTAAATCCGGCAAGAAGTATTGGACCGGCACTTTTGGTTGGTGGAGAAACTTTAAGCCAGGTTTGGCTCTTTATTGTAGCACCCATTATTGGTGCTGCACTCAGTGCCCTAGTCTGGAAAACAGTTTTGGAGAAAAACTAGGTTAAATGGAATTGTTTAAGGGTTAGCGTTTAGGGTTTAGCTCTTAAACGCTAACCCCTAAACGCTAAGCTTTATAAGTTCTTTACAATCGCTTCATCAGTAGGTTTTGTTTTAGAACGGAAACGGTGTACCAATTCTCCCTTTTCGTTAATTAAGAATTTCTCAAAGTTCCATTTAATATCACCTTGCTCTTCCGTATTGGTTTGAGAAGTTAAATACTTGAACAGTGGACTGATATCATCACCTTTAACACTGCTTTTCTCGGCAAGCAAAAACGACACATTGTATTTTCCAGTACAAAATTCT
>Ga0163161_10000912_pt1 | contig 22847 bp, 19 predicted proteins | sample S45metaG_FD_129847 | JGI IMG/M metagenome (GOLD analysis project Ga0163161, IMG submission 129847) | Switchgrass rhizosphere microbial communities from Kellogg Biological Station, Michigan, USA - S4-5 metaG | ecosystem: Host-associated > Plants > Roots > Rhizosphere > Soil | place: USA... | reverse complement strand
TCATCTTTACGCATTTCTTCGCTCATGGCTTCGCGTAGTGCTTCTCTAAATTGGATTTCTCTCATTGTAAATTTTAATAACGGTGGCAAATATAATTATTAATCGCTTTGAAACCAAAGGCTATAATGCCTATGTTTTGTAATAATTATAGGTAATCTGACTAATTATTTAGCCATTTTTAGATGTTGTTTTTCGTTTATTTCCTAAAAGAAGAAATAATATTGGGTAATTGTGTTTTTGATAGGCTAATTGTATCAAAGCTTATGCTTTTTCCGAAATATCTTCGCCAAAGTGAATACCCTTTTACCTATACTAGAAACGATTGATTAAAATTAATGATTCGGATTTAATAATCCATAAATTTCGCTATCGAGAAACTGGCCTCTAAAGTAATAGTCTTGCTTAAAGTGCGCTTCCTTTACAAAACCATGTTTGATCAGCATCTGCCTTGAAGCATCATTTTCTACATTGATATTGGCACTGATAGTGTGTAAATTCACTTCTTCGAAACCAAAAGCAATTGATCTTTTTAAAGCCTCCGAAATAATTCCCTTTCTCCAATAATCGGGATGGAGCATATAACCGATTTCAGCTCTGTGGTTGGCAAAATCTGTCCGCCAATAACCTACAGAACCGATCATTTGTTTAGGATTTTCTTTTAGGGCAATTACCCAGGCCAGGTTATCCCCATTTTCGTAGCCGTTTCTAAAACGGGAGATAAAATCTTTGATTTCGAAAATATCTTTGGGCCTTTCCCTGTCGATGTATTTCATCACCGTTTCATTGGTACGCATGGCATAAAGCGTTTCGGCGTCAGCGAGATCATGTTCACGTAGGATTAAACGTTCGGTTTCCAGAACAGGGAATTTTGTGAAATTTAAGGTTAGCATTTTTAAAGATAAGCTTAATGGCAAAAAACCAAAATGAAAAAAATAATTTTTGTCGCTGAAAATTTAAAGACTTCTCTGTTTTTAATGAAGAATATATATGATTTAGAATTCAAATTTTAGTCTGAATTATATCACTCTTGATTTCAAATCCCTGAATATAACTTTATTTGGGGATTATATTCTCCAAAAATAGCTATATTTGGGGAATAGATGCAACTTATGATTAAAAGAGCACTGCAACAAACTTTAGAAAGTAAAGTTGATTTCAAAAAAGCAATAGTTGTACTTGGTCCAAGACAGGTAGGTAAAACTACCTTGATTAATAAAATCGCTGGCTCCTTGAATAATGACTATCTCTACGTAAATGGGGATGATCCTGGCGTAAGGTTGTTATGGAACAATCCAACGCAAGCCTTTATCAATACTTTTATCGGTGAGGCTAAGATCGTTGTAGTTGATGAGGCGCAGCGGCTTGAAAATATAGGTTTGACTGCCAAGATGATCATTGACGCTAAAAAAGATATCCAGCTCTTTATATCTGGTTCTTCAGCGCTGGAAATTGCAAGCCAGATTAATGAGCCTCTTACAGGTCGTAAATGGGAGTACAGATTATATGCTTTATCTTGGCGGGAGCTGACAGATCAATATTCCTTTGCCAAAATTCACCCACGTTTAGAGGAATTTTTAATAACAGGGATGTATCCTGACGTAATTAATCATCCAGAAAACGCAATAGAAATATTAAATAATCTTGCCGGAAGTTATCTGTATAAAGATATTTTAGAAGCAGGCGGTATCCGTCGACCAGATGCACTCCTAAAACTTTTGCAGGCACTCGCCTGGCAGGTGGGAAACGAGGTTTCCTATAATGAACTTGCTCAGATTGTAGGCATTGATAAGGCAACGGTTAACAACTACATAGATCTTCTAGAAAAATCATTTGTGGTTTTTCGTTTAAATCCTTTGGCTAGAAATTTAAGAAATGAGATTAGCTCTTCCCGAAAAATCTACTTTTACGATAACGGGATCAGAAACAGCATTATCAATAATTTTGCGCCGATTGCTCAACGCAATGATGTCGGTGCATTGTGGGAGAATTTTATTATTAGTGAACGGAGAAAAAACCTGGCCTATAGTGGTTTTTATGGCAATACTTATTTTTGGAGAACCGTAAGTAAAACAGAAATAGATTACATTGAGGAACAGGACAACAAAATAACAGCTTTTGAGCTGAAATGGAATCCTAAAATAAAAGTAAAGTTCCCTAATGCTTTCATGGAAAAATATATTCCTGAGACCGCCCATGTTATAAACAGGGATAATTACTGGGAGTTCTTGTAAACGGGTCTTTGTAGTTTCTAACTCCTTTTTATTGAACTACTTTTCTGCCCCATTGTAGTAATCTGGCGGTTACAAAAGCGATTCTGTTTGGGGTTTTAGCCTTTTACCTATTTCCCAAATAAGGTTTTATAGATAGAGTATTTATAGTTATCCTCAACTGCACTGGCTACAAAATAAGGGGCTTCGAAAAGTTCGGTTAATTTTTTTCTTAATTCAGCAAGAAACTCCGGTTTAATTTCTTCTAAATATGCGCCAGACAGGTTTTGTCGGCCAGATTTAAACCAAACACCGTCTACACTCATCGTTTTTACGACATAAAGATTGGGCTCAACAAAAGTTCTGCCCGAAAATTGCTCATAAGCGTAAGTGTACAATAGCGTTTGTACGAGAGCTTTGTTAATGTGTTTTCCATCAGAATTAAATAGTTCAGGGATATCTTTAAAGGTCAGCTTATCGCTTCCGGTTTTGTAATCGATGATTTTGGTCACGCCATCCTTTACATCAACGCGATCGATATAGCCAAAAATTTTAACACTGGCCTCTTTACCTTTTAAGGGGAAACTGATTTCGGCTTCTACTTTTTGTTCGAGACTGATGATGGTAAAAGGTGTTTGTGCTTCATCCTGGTTTAAAATGATGTTCACGTAGGCATCTACAATCGATAAAATTACCTTTTGCATGCCTTTGTATTCCATCACCTTGTCTGGGTTTTTGAACATTATAGCGTTAAATGCCTTCAGTATCATCGCTGGGACCTCTTTCCTTTTTTCCTTAATCCGATCAGCCGTAATTTCGGTCGATCTTAGATCCTCATAGAAATATTCCATCACTTTGTGCAAAATCGAACCGATCTCATTCGCTTCAACAACGGCACTTACTTCTTTAGGCTCTTTTATACCTGCGATGTAATTGAAGAAGAAATCTATCGGGTTGGAGATATATTGCGTTAGTGCGGATGGAGAAAGTACCTTTTTTTTATCCAGATATTTTTGAAGTGTTTCCTGAATAAAAGCATTATTGGTTTTCTCGATCTTTACTTCTTTAAAAGCTTCAGTTTTTACCTCGAGATCAAGTTCATTATAGCTAAAATCGAAACCACTTTCATATTCCAGCTGCTTTAAGATCCTGCTGGCCTCTCCTGATGTAGATTCATCAGTTAAACTATTATAGACAAAATTGATATTCTTTGCCCGCTGTAATAGACGGTATACCATATAAGAAGAAATGGCATCGAGATTTTCGAGTACCGGTAGTCCATAAACACGGCGTATTGAATCGGGGATAAAACTGTTACCGATAGTTGATTTTGGAATAATGCCTTCGTTGAAGCCTAAAATTACAACCTTATCAAAGTTTAAGTTCCGGGTTTCGAGCAGTCCCATTATCTGTATGCCGTTTAAAGGATCGCCTGAAAGCGGAACAGCAATGGCCTGCAGCGATTTCTGAACCAGATAAATTACAAAGGGGATTTCTTCTTTACCAATGTGGTTGCTAAAAGTATCGTGTAATCTGTTTAATTCCTGTATCGTTTTTACAAATAGTTCCGCATCGATTTTCTTTAGTGTTTTCGCATTCGACAATCGCGTTAAAACAAAATCGAGCACATCGAGTAAATTGCTTACCACGTGTTGCGGATCGTCGATTTTTTTATAGAAGGTTTCAAACAATCCACTTTGGCGCAGTAAACGTTTATGATCGATCTCCACTTCGTTTTCTTCCAGTAACGCGGTTAAAATCTTGTCGCGCATTTTTTGGGTTAAGCCTGTTAACGGGTGCGTTAAAAAAGCCTCCACATTTTTATAGGTTACTTTATCGCGTTGTAAAATTTCCAGCTGACTGCCCAGCCAAAGATCAACCAGACCAAAAATGCTAGAGGTGGATAAAGCAAAACCCATTGTTACGTTAAGGTCGATTTCTTTTCCGTTAAATGTAGTTGGAATGGTCTGTAAAGTTGGGATCAGCAAACTTTCATCTGCTAAAACGACTACGGTTTTGCCAACGGTTTCTGAGTGGGTATAATCTTCTTCCAGAATATTGTTCAGGATTTTGGCCTGTGCGGATTGGCCCTGAACTTTGAAAACGTTTACCTGGTGTGCCGCTGATTTCATTAAACTTTCCTGTTCTGCAAACTCATTTTTCAGTCCAAGTAAGTTGATGTTTTTCCGTAAAAATAATCCTGCTTCCTGCGATACATCATCTAAATAATAAGTATCGGCATCAAAATAAAACAATGCTCTATCGGCTTCCTGCAATAGGGTAAATATTTTGGCCTCGGCACTGCTTAAAGCATTAAAACCGACAAAAATGATTTTGCCCGTATCAAAATTTGAAATAAATTCCTGGTGATTGGTAATATCCTCCGCCAGGTATCGGTAAACCGAGCCATTGGTTAAATAGCCTTGTTCTTTAAGTGTCGAATGGAATTTATGGTAAAGCTTGGGCATCCTGCGCCACATCTTGATGAATAATTCCTGCTGTTTTTTATGTTTTCCTTCAGAATAAGATGTCCAGAACTGAGAAAGAAATTCATATTGCTCAGGACTTAAATAATCGAATTCTTTGTTGATCACTGAAATGTCTTCCAGATCCCGGTATAATTTCTCTGCATCAACCAGATCGGCATCAATTTGATTAAAATCGCTTAAAATGATCTTTGCCAATGGAAAAAACTTATGGCTTGAAATATTTTCTAGTTTCTCTTCTGCAAGTAGTTGGTTATAAATGCGGTGTAAAGTAAAAAACTGCAGATAAAAATCGGCAATTTTATAACTGGTAGAGCTTGCAAAAAATTCTTGTATGGTAAAAAATGAAGGGCTGAAAAATGGTTTAGCAAAAATATCGGCAAAATGCTTCTGTAAATAAGCAGCCGGGCGTTTGTTGTTAAAAACAATGGCACAATTTTCCAGCTGATTTCCAAATCTAGCCACTAAATCTTCGGCAACTTCCTGTAAAAATGGTTTAATCTGCATATTTATACTAATTTCAATTTGCCTTTAACCGCATAAAAAAGATAGGTTTTGATATTTTGATAGCCCATTTCTGATAGCAATATTTTATAATTATTTACCTGCTCGATATGTTTGTCGCTTTCTTCTAATGTAAATTTGTAATCCAGAATAATCACCTCACCGGCATTGATCAGCACCCGATCCGGGCGGTGCAGTTTTCCATTGGCATCGATGATGTTTTTCTCTACAATACTTTCGCCCGCTTTACCTAAAATATTCTGAAGCTCGGGATTGTTCAATACTTCAAGTGACGAATCGATTAATTTCTGCTTTTCTTCTTCTTTGATAATGCCCTGGAGAACCAAATTGGTGCTATAGTCATTAACTTCTTTTTCAGTACCGGCGCTTGCCAAAATATCGTGCAATAAGGAGCCTTTTCTTCCGGATTTTTCAATATTGACCAAATGTTTTAGATGTTTGTCTTCAGAAGGGATATAAAGCTCCGATAACCGGGTAGTGGTTGGATAACTTGTTAAATTGATGAGATTTGATTCTTCAGTTTTACCTTCAACATTTACATATTCTACAATTTCATATCTGCCATTTTCATCAAACTGCTCATCGAAAGTGAAGTTGATTACATCGCCCATATTGGATAATTTCAATTCCTTTTTGGCCATTGTAGCGATATACAGATAATCTTTTGAGCGTGTAGTGGCTACATAAAGCATATTCAAGGCATCCATGTTATTGTAGAGCAGCTCTTCGTAATATGCTTTGGCAATTGCCGAATCGGCCAGAGCCTCGTTGTATTTCAATGGAATGCCTTTAAGTTCTTTATACACGGTTTCTTCTGAAGATACCCAGAAAGTGCCGTTGGGCTTGCCCTTAATCTCCCAGTTGCAAAATGGAACAAAAACAGCCCTGAAAGCCAAGCCTTTTGATTTATGGATAGTGATGATTTGTATGGCATCCGCACCTTCTGGCGAGGGCAGTGATTTTTTTATACCATCTTCTTCCCACCAGGTTAAAAATGAAATAATGCCTTTTTCACCAAGTTTTCCGGCAGCTGCAGTCAGGTCTCTAAAAGCCAGTAAATAAGGTAAGTTGGCTGTCAGGTTTTTTAACCCATAACTTTCTATTAATATCTCTACCAGCTCAGGCAGGGGGAGCTGTAACCAGCTTTGCCAGTTCTCACATAAAGCTACGGGTAAAACCTCCGTAAGCGTACTTAAAGGTTTATAATTGAGGTTTATATAGTGATTGGCATCAATATCTTTCTCTTGTAAAGAATGATAAAGCGCAATACAGTTGGCTTTGTATAATGCTGTTTGTGTTTCTAAACCGATCAGCACTTTTAAGGTATTAATAATCAGTTGTATGGCAGAGTTGTTCGAAATCAATAATGCTTCACCCGATAAAACCGGTAGGTTATGCCCCATTAGTTTTCTAACAGTTAATAAAGCCTCGCTGTTAGAACGGACTAAGATAGCAATGTCTTTTAATGCATAACCTCGTTCATTTTTCAGGTGAATTATTTCATTAACAATGTCATCAAGGGCAATATCCCTGAAAACAGTTTCTGTAAAACGCGCTTCATTCGGCGCATGATCTTTACCAAATTTTTTAATTTTTATGGTACCACCTTTTAAGGTGTTGGTGGCAAAGTTCTGGGTAGATCCGCTATAAATGTCAGTTATAATTTGTTGATAGTGCTGTTCTTGCCACCATGAAGAAATACTTTCGGGTTTGGTGGCCAGGTTTTCATTCAGCTCATTCTGAAGGGTAAGTGGAATCGCTTTGTAAAGAAAATTATTGAAAGTGATAATGTTTTCGGCACTCCGGTAATTTTCTGCTAAACTTTCTTCCAGCACATTTTCTGCACCTACATCTAATTTAGCATGTTTATGTAAAATGTTCCAGTCGCCATTCCGCCAGCGGTAAATCGATTGTTTGGTATCACCAACAATCAGGTGATCGATCAGGTCCTGGCCAGGCGTAGCCATTGCATTTGTGAGTAATGATTTAAAACTTCCCCACTGGCTGGTAGAAGTATCCTGAAATTCATCGAATAGGAAATTGCGGTAGCGGTTACCCACTTTTTCCCAGATAAAAGAAGGATTATCGCCTGCATCTTCAGTAATCCCGGAAATCAGTTTTTGTGCATCGCTGATAAGCAGATTATCATTTTCAGCCCGGTATTCTTTTAATAAGATGGCAATTTCTTGCATCAACCTTAAATAATACAGGTTTTTGTTAAAGGCAATAGCCAGACTGTAATTGGGTAAATGTGTTAAATAATGTGTTTTTAATTTCTGAAGGAGCGGATTTACTACATCATAAGCTTCATGAAAATTTATATTCTTTTGAAACCATTCATCAGGTTGATCAATTAAATTGAAAAGTGGTTCTATCTTAGAAAAATCGCCTCTTGCAACCAAGATAATTTTAGCCAGTGCACTCCGGGATTTCCCTTTCAAATGCTCCGTTTCTACACCGATTACATTTAAGGCCTCATTTGCTTCGGTTGCTAATGCCACCAGCTCTTCTTCAAAATTTTTAATTTCTGCTTTGGTAAGGCTGATGTATTTTTTAAACAACTCATCTATGTTTTCTAATCCAAGTGCGCTTACTGCATCTTCGAAAATCTGAAAGCGCTCAGAAAATATCTCGCCGATGAGATTATAAAGTTCGAATTTATAATTCCAGCTTTTGTTATCGCTGATGCGCTCGATGGCCAGATCAATAATCCATTGTAATAGCTGTTTGTTGTGGTCTAAAGCTTCGTCTAGTTTATTTACCAGATCGTCTTTCACCTTATCATAATTCATTTCTAAATTATAATCAGCATTGAGGCCCAGTTCGAAAGCAAATCCACGGATTACTTTTTGTACAAAACCGTCAATGGTGCTTACTGAGAAGCGGCTGTAATCGTGCAGGATTTTACGGTATATTTTATCTGCTTTAAACTGTAATTCCTGAGCGCTTAATATCGGATAGGCCTGTAAAATTAGTTTCCTATAGTCTTCAATTTTTTTAGATGGATTACCCTTTGCCAGCCCAAGCAACACTTCCAGGATCCTGGTCTTCATTTCTTCGGTGGCCTTATTGGTAAAGGTTACTGCTAAAATTTCACGGTATTTGTTCTCGCCACTAAAAAGCAGCGTGAGGTAATGTGCAGTAAGACTGAACGTTTTACCGGAACCTGCGGAGGCCTGAAGAATTTTGAGGGGTTGGGGCATAATATGATCTCTCGAATTTTAAACTTACAACAATTTAAAATTTTCCCGAAATCATGATATCAACAATCGCTTTAAGCTAAGACTTTTTGATCTTCTTTTTTGCCAGGGTTTTATGACTGATCCTTGCCGGGCGTTCGGCCATTTCGATTGGGAGTCCGAGCAAATCACGGATCACAACCGATGCACATGCGCCGCCAAATGCTGCAGGTAAATAAGAAATTGTACCATAGGCCGACCGTTTAAAATTACTTCCGTCAGTCATGATCATGGAATTTTTATCCATTTCTTCTGTTGAGAAAACAGCTTTTATTTTGCTGGCGTTGGCGAGTTTATTCAGCCTTTTTCGTACATAACTGGCAAATACGCACTGGTAAGTATCAGGAAGCAATGTAATCCTTAATCTGGTCGGATCCATTTTACCCCCCGCACCCATTGAACTCACAATCGGGATATTCTTTTCTAAAGCTGTGCTGAGTAAGGTAATTTTTGGCATCACACTGTCAATGCAATCCATGATATAATCGAATTTCGAATCTAAAATTTCCCTGCATTTCTCTGGTGTGAGAAAAGTATTCACCACATGAAGTTTTAATTCAGGATTGATCGCCAATAATCGCTCCTGCATGATTGCCGCTTTACTCATGCCGTGATTGGTTGCTAAGGCAGGTAGCTGCCTGTTCCGGTTGGTCGGATCCACTACATCACCATCAACAATGGTCATTTCGCCAATTCCAGAGCGGCAGATAAATTCGGCCGCAAAAGAGCCAACGCCACCTAAACCGATCACCAGAACGTGTTTTGATTGGAGTTTTTCTATTCCTTCGTTTCCAACAAGTAGGGCAGAGCGCGAAAGCCAGGTTACATCAGACATAATTATTTGTTGTTTTACCACAGATAAAACGGATGAATACCGATGTTTTAGTCTGTAGTCTATTTTCTAATTTTATTTTAGCCCGAAAAATCGGACCGACGCTGAGTCAAATTATTCCGTGGTATCTGTTCCTCCGTGGCTAACTCTTTAAATTTAATTTTTCCCAGTCGGTAAAAATACGAGCTTTAAGTTCATCAACTGTACATTTTTTTAAAATGGCGGCCGCCTGGTAAATTTCTTCTATCGAAACATCAGCATCGTCGGTTTCCAGAAGAAAGTTGTTGGTACTTTGAATGAGCTTAGAGGCACCAGAGTTTTCCTTCAAAGTGGCTAGACCAAAAGATAGGAGAAATCCCTTATCCAGTAATTGTTGACCGAGCGCCTCATTTTTATTAAAACCATGAATGATCATCGGAACTTTAACTTTTAAACGGTCTTTAATGACGATAAGCTCCGAAAAACATTTAACACAATGTAAAATCAACGGTTTATTGAGTTTTTCTGCCAGTTCGATCTGTTTCTCCAGTATTAGGATCTGATTTTCCAGCTCTTCTCCCCTCAGCCGATCCAAGCCACACTCACCAATCTGTTTAACATTGGACTGATTGGCCACAACTGTTAAATACTTCATTTGCAGTTCCAGGTGTTCAACTGTAGCAAACCATGGATGCAGACCCACCGAAATTGGCTTTGTTTTAGGCATTGCTAAAAAGACATCATTGGTTAACGATAGGCTTTGAATGCTGATCACCCCAGGCTGAGTCGCAACTTTATGGGTATGTATGTCTAAAAAATCCATTTCAAAGCAAAGATAATACTTTGATGGCTGATGTAATATGGGAAATTGAAGATGTGAAGAGACGGCGAATGAAAAAATAATATGCTATAGACCATCACTCATCTTACCTATCACGTTTTCCATTGAATGGACTGTTTCCCCTCTGTAAAGAATTTGCGAATAATCTATGTTATTACTAGACTTTATTACATTTGCATCATTATTATTCATAAAAAATCATGAAAAAATTAGTCATTTTATTAACGGCTGTATTGATGTCGACCGCGGCTTTTAGTCAGGCAAAAAAAGAAGGCGTACATATTTATAACCCACAGGCCGATGCTAAATCAGAAATTGCCTCGGCAGTTGCAAAAGCAGCCAAAGAAAATAAGCATGTTTTACTACAGGTTGGTGGAAACTGGTGCAGCTGGTGTATTGCTTTCCACAATTTGGTTGATAGCACCGCAACCTTGAAAAAATACATTAACGATAATTTTGAAACCGTTTTGGTGAATTATAGTCCTGAAAATAAAAATGAAAGTGTTTTGGCCGGTTTAGGCTATCCTCAACGTTTTGGTTTCCCTGTATTTTTAATTTTAGATGGTAAAGGGAAAGTATTGCATATCGAAAACTCTTCTTACTTAGAGACTGAAGAAGTTGCTGCCAATGGTAAAAAGAAGGTCGGACATGATGTAAAGAAAATCACCGCCTTTTTAAAAGGTTGGACTACCACAGCTGTTAATCCAGAAACGTATAAAGCGAAAGCTAAATAGAAATTGAAGGCAAAAGGTTTAAGGTGAAAATCAAGTAAGCTAAAAAAACAAAAGCCGTCCGGATCTAAAAATCGGGGCGGCTTTTTTGTTAATCATCCAGCTCATCTTCATCTACCTCATCATCGAGGTTTAACTCATATGAAGCCCTGGATGCTTCGTCGGCTTGTTCCAGCAGATCTTTATCATGTTCGATACTGGTATCATCGCCACTAATTTCATTGATATTTTCTACATCATCCTCCCGGCGTAAAGCATCGTTAGGATCATTTGAATAATTGTCGTCTTCTGGATCTATCATAACATTAGGATTTATCATTAGATAATCGTTTTGAGCAGGGAATTGTTTTAAGAAAAAGGTAAAAGTCAAAGCAAAAATCGATTACCGATCTGTATATTTAATGAAATGGGTTATTCTATCTGTTTCGTGCTTTGGTGGCAAAAAAGTTGTAAAAAAAAATGTCGAATGATTTAATCATCCGACATTAATGCTTTGCGCCCTGGTGGTTAAAAACCTATTGTCCGTCGCCAAACTTATAAAACGGCGCCACACCAACTGGTAACTTTCCTGTTGGCACCAATCTATTATTAATTACAGCAGCAGCAGAAATCTGCATATAATCTTCTTTTTGGTAGGCAACAACCAAACCTTTGCTGTTTTCTAATCCCGATAATCCAGCGAGATTATAAGGATTTGCAAACAAGGCAAAAACCGCATTTTTAGTTGATAATTCTTTAATAAAGTTCTTTACGCCTGCATTTAAAGGAATATTGTTTGCCGGCCTTGAACGGCTATCATGGATACCTACAATCACCTGATCGAATGCGCCGATTTCGCGGGCAATATTCGAAATCTGTGTTGCAGTCGCATCTTTATCCAGCACATAATAAACAGAATTGTAATAACCTTTCGAGATCTCTTTTTGGAATGTGGTTACCGTAGGTACACCAATACTAATAATCGCTGTTCTTCTGATCGGGATCAACCGTTTAATGTAATCCTTGCCTTTTAACAGCGTTACCGATGCATTGGCCAGCTCCTGCACCAAAGCATTACTCGCATTGCGGTTAACACCGGCAACAACGCCCTGGGTTACAATGGTATCACGTTTGGCTAAACCGGCCCAGTATTTGGCTGTTAATATTTTACGTACACTCTGATCAATTTCGGCCATGCTTACACGGTCTTGTCTCACAGCTTTACGTACCAGTTTAATGGCCCTATCGCTGTTTTCAGAAAGCTCAATAATATCGTTCCCTGCAATAATGCCCATTAAATCGGCTTCACCATCTTTAAAGTATTTTACCACCCCTTTCATATCCATGGCATCTGAGATAATCAACCCTTTAAAGCCTAATTTTTGTTTTAGAATGCCGGTAACAATAGGCTTGGAAAGAGTAGAGGGTAAGTTTGGTGTCGCATCTAATGCCGGAATATTCATGTGTGCAATCATTACACCTGATGCACCTTGTTTAATGAGTTCTTTAAAGGGATACATCTCCAGGGTATCCAGTCGGGTAGCTGAGAAGGTAAGCTGAGGTAGGTCGTAGTGCGAATCTACATCTGTATCACCATGGCCGGGAAAGTGTTTCAATGTCGTTAATAAACCGCCGTCCTGCATACCTTTCATATAAGCGGCAACTTTTGTCGCCACATTGTATTTGTTTTCGCCAAAAGAGCGGTAATTGATAACCGGATTTTTAGGGTTATTGTTGATATCGGCATCTGGTGCCAAATTCATCTGCATCCCCATACGTTTATAATCTTTGGCAACTTCAAGCCCCATTTTATACAATAGCTCTTTGTTTTGGATTGCACCTAAGGCCATTTGATAAGGATAGGCAATGGTACTGTCTAAACGCATGCCTAAACCCCACTCTCCGTCGTTGGCCACAATTAAGGGTACCCGGCTTAATTTCTGATAGGCATTGGTGGCCAAAACCTGCCGGCCCGGACCTCCCTGAAAAAAGATGACGCCGCCGAGTTGTTCTTTTTTGATTACCTGACCAACCGAATCGGTATATTTTTTGCCCAGATTGGTATGTGCCCGCACAAAGAACATCTGTGCAATACGTTCTCTACGGTTAAGTTTATTAAAAACCGAATCCACCCATTTGGGTTGGTTGGCCAGTAATTCTAGATAGGTTTTTTGTTGTGCACTTACAGAAAATGCAGTGCCGCAAAGGGCAATCAGTATAAATAAGTTTCTTCTCACGTGTTTTGTTGTATCTGCTGCCGCTAAATTAATAATCAAAAGGCGAATTAAGCAAAAATCAATCCATTAATCGATTTAATACCATATGTTGTAAGCCTGTTATTTGTACATTCCTGTGCCGTCGATAAAATCGATCACCTTGTCGGGCAGGAAAAACTGAACATTCTTTTTCTCCTTTACGGCTTTACGGATAAAGGTTGAAGAAATTTCCATCAATGGCGTCTTGGTGAAAGTAATGGAAGGGTGGTTTTCCCACCCGCTTACATCCGAACCCGGCCGTGGGTAAACATAAATCTGGTAGTTTTTTAAAAGCACCTCATAGTTTTTCCATTTTTTAAACGATACCAGGTTATCGGCGCCCATAATCAGCACAAATTCTTTTTCAGGATATTTCTCGTGGAGATGGGTTAAAGTATCAATGGTATAGGATGGTTGCGGTAATGCAAATTCAATATCACTCACACGGATATGTTCCGCATTTTCGGTAGCCAGTTTAGCCATTTCCAAACGATCGTACATATTTGTTAAACCACTTTTATCCTTTAGCGGATTATGGGGCGAAACCACCAGCCAAACTTCATTAAGCCCGGTATGGTTGGCCATATAGTTGGCAATAATTAAATGTCCGGTATGGATGGGGTTATACGAACCGAAGAAAAGACCAGTTTTCATGTTGTCGTTTTCATTATCTATTTGTCGTCATTGCGATGCTGCGTTGATCGAGCCGAAGCAATCTAATCCGTCAAAAAAGATTGCTTCTCACTTTTGCTCTTTCCCATCACTTCAGTTCGCAATGACGGATTTATTTCTTTAAAAAATCTCCCACCAATTGCTCTGCTTCCGCACAGGCGGTTGCCAGATCGTAATTTTTTAAGATGACATCAAATTTATCGGCATAAAGCAGTTCTTTTTCTGCCTTGATAAATCGTTCCTGTAATTTCTCCGGACTATCCGTTCCGCGGCCGCTTAAACGTTCCTTTAAAACGTCTAACGATGGTGGCTGAACAAAGATAGCCAAAGCATCTTCCTCATATTTTCTTTTCAAACGGATGCCGCCTTCTACATCAATATCGAAAATTACATGTTTGCCATCGTTCCAGATCCGTTCGATTTCGGAGCGTAAGGTGCCATAAAAAGTTCCGTTATATACTTCTTCAAACTCCACAAATTCCTGGCGGGCAACTTTGTGTAAAAACTCTTCTTTACTAATAAAATAGTAATCGTTTTCATGTGTTTCAGCGCCTCTCAATTCGCGGGTTGTGGCGGAAATAGAAAAGCTCAGCTCAGGAAATTTTGTTAATAAATGGTGTACTATAGTGGTTTTACCTGCTCCTGATGGTGCTGAAAATATGATTAATTTGCCTTGCATTTTTAAAAATTTTGCGATTGGTGTCTGGCGTTAAGCGTTTACCGCTTTCCGCCTAACCCTACAACACATTCAGTAATTGTTCTTTTATCTTTTCTAATTCTTCTTTCATACCTACAACAAACTGTTGCATCTGGGCATCGTTTGCCTTAGCGCCCATGGTATTAATTTCTCTGCCTATTTCCTGCGAAATGAAACCCATTTTCTTTCCGTTGGCTTCTTTGCTTGCTAAAGTTTGCAAGAAATAATCACAATGGCTTTTTAAACGTGTTTTTTCTTCGGTAATATCAATTTTATCGATATAGTAGATCAATTCCTGTTCGAAACGGTTCTGATCAATATTTACTTTGCCTACGGCATCATCCAGAAACTGGGTAAATTTATCGCGGATGGCATTAATTCTTTTAGGTTCCAGCTCCTCAACAGATTTAAAATAAGAAAGGATGTTTTTAATCCTCAACTCTAAATCAGCCTTTAAAACCGAACCTTCATCTTCCCTGAACTTATTGAAATTGGCCAAAGCCGATGTGAAAATCTGGAATAAATGGTTCCACTCATCTTCGCTAACACTTTCTTCCTTATAACTGATCACATCAGGGAAAGTTAACGCTGTTTGCAATAAATTGCTGCTTTCGGCACCCAATTCGTCGTTAACAGCAAGAAGTTGTTTGTAATAGTGGCTTAACAATGCCGTATTGATCGTAGCACCTGTAACTTCACCATTGGTGCGTTCAACATTGATGCTTAAACTTACCTTTCCGCGCTCGATATCTTTACTGCAGATGTTACGCAGAATCAACTCTTTATCAGAAAAAGCTTTAGGGTATTTTAAATTCAGCTCCAGGAATTTACTGTTGAGCGATTTGATTTCGACACTATACTTTGCATTTGCATAATCGGCTGTTGCTAAGCCGTATCCTGTCATGGATTTTATCATGCGCAAAGATAGGGTTTTAAGCCGAAAGGAGAAATAATAATGGTCGGGGAGTCAGACTTGTAGCCTGTCGGGTAAAATACTTTTACATTTAGAAAACCAGCGTTCCCTATTTCATCGGGAATTGCAGCCCCGCTTTTCATTACAAGTCCTCGCTGCGCTGCGGGCTTTTCATTCCAATCGGGTTTAGGAATGAAGTAAGCTGCTTTTGGCGGGACTGTTGCCTACATGGTGAAGAACCTCTATTTCTAAACTGATGAGAGTAAACATTCCGATCCTTCATCGGAATAAAACGGACAGCAGGACTGATTTATCCAAAAGCTCCGGGGCATTCATTTCCTGAGAATAAAGAAGGCTACTTTTCCAACATCCCCAAAACAGCCTTAAATGTTTTTGCTTTCAGTTCTTCCAAATCCTCTGCAACCAATCCTTCAACCTCAATGGCTTCCCCGAATACGGTTCTAATCATTCCTGGATTTAGTAAAAGTGGATCTGTCCTTGGCAAATGCATTCTGCTGTTCAGTATGGCAAAGGGTAAAATCGGCGTTTGGGTTTCTATGGCCAGTCGAAAGGCGCCATCATAAAATGGATTTAAGGGTTGATCAGATGTATTCATCGTGCCTTCTGGAAAAATCAAAATAGACTGACCATCGGCCAGGTCCTTTCTCAGTTCGGCTACAGAACGGTCGCGGCTTTCTCTGCTGCTGCGGTCAATGAGTACGACCAAACGTTTGTAAATCCAGCCAAATACTGGGATCTTAAGCATTTCTATCTTGCCTAGCGGGCTAAAAGCCTGTGGGATACAGATTACAATGGCTACAGCATCTAAAAATGAACTGTGATTGCCCACGTAGATGTAAGCACGTGAAGTGTCAATTTTTTTGCCTTTTGCAGAAAACCACAAAAAAGTAAACAGGCTAAATCCCCATGCCCAGAATTTTAGAAAATAGAAGGCAATTTTTCTTCCCGTTTTCTCCTCAAATGCACCCGTGCTAATGATAATAAAGGGGCAAACGATAATCATAAGCAAGAAAAATACAATTGCCGAATACAATAGATAAAATCCGCCCAATAGCTTTCTCATGGTGATTAACGTTTCTTTAACAGTTTGCAAGGGTAACAAATGTTAATTTTACAAAAAATATCTTATAGATATGAAAGCATTTTTATTCACGCTATCACTTTCATTACTATTGTTCTTTTTGCCAAAAAAAACGCTTGCTCAAATGATTTCGGCCAAGGGTGTTATTTTAGAAAAAGGAACTCAGATCCGCGTTGCGTTAGCTGTGGTGACCAATATCAGCAATAAACAATCGGTAGGCAGTAATGATATGGGTTTCTTTCAGATCAAGGCCAAAATTGGCGATACCCTGGTGATCAGTAAAAGGCACTTTGATCATATAACAGTGGTGCTCATTAATGATCAGGATTTGCTGATCAAACTACTCAGAACCCATATGTTGTTGGAAGATGTAACAATTAAAGCAGAAAACAAACAACAAAACTTATCTGCTGTTAGGTTAGAACACCATAAGAAGACTTATTTTTATGGTCATAAAAGAAACCCGCTTTATTATGTTCGTTACCCGCTGGCGGCCATAATGGAGCTGTTTAGTGCAGAGCGGAAAAATGCCCGGCGGTTTGATCGCTATTATGCTAAAGAAACAGAAGAATTAGAGATAGACCGGTTTTTTAACGTTAGAATTGTAAAAAATAATACAACATTAACGGCTTCGCAAATGAATAAGTTTATGTTTGATTACAGGCCGAAATATAAACAGATTAAAGATTGGACTATTTACGATGCTGCTGGATACATTAAGAAATCCGCTAAACAATATTTAGACACTTTAAGTACGCCATGAATCATTTGAAACTCTTTCTATTACTCGTTATTTTAAGTCAAGGCTTAAAAAGCAAGGCTCAGGATTTTTTGCTGAAAGGTGTGGTGATTGAAAAAGGGTCGAATGTACGGATCGCCTTAGCTGGTATTACCAATATCCGCAGTAAAATGGGGGCAACGAGTAACGATATCGGAATGTTTCAGTTAAATGCCCGGATCGGCGATACCCTGCTGATCCAAAAAAGAAATCTGACCGATCAAAAAGTTGTGGTTAAAACAGATGATGATCTGGTGATCTATTTGGTTAGAGGAAGCACAATGCTCGAGGAGGTTACGGTTAAAGGTCAAACGAAAAAGCAGGAAATGGAAGGGATAAAAAGAGATTTTAGACGGAATGGTTCGTTTTTTGAAGGTAAACCCCCGTTGGTATTGCTTAGTCCTTTTGGTGGTAGCCCCTTAACATTTTTTTACGAGCTTTTTGGCAAAACACCAAAGAGAGCCCGTAACTTTAACCGTTATTACAAAAAGGAGTTAAGTTTAACTGAAGTCGACAAATTTTTTAATAAAACCCTTGTTTCGAATAATACAACTTTAACAGGGAAAGACCTGCATAAATTTTTGCTCGATTATTACCCAACACGCAGCATGACCCTTAATTGGAGCAATTACGATGCTGTTAAATACATCAAGGAATCGGCGAAGAAATATACCGATACTTTGAGAAACACAAATAACACACAATGAAAAATTTAAAATTTGCCGTTATACTCTTCGTTCTTACGTCCATTGGCTTCATTACAAAGGCACAGGATTTTATTGTAAAAGGTGTGGTGATCGAAAAAGGTTCAAATATCAGGATTGCCCTGTCGGAAATTACCAACCTGCGCACCGGAATCGGTGTGGGCAGTAATGATATTGGTATGTTCCAGTTAAAAGCCAAAATTGGCGATACGCTACTGGTGATCAAAAGAGATCTGATCGATCAACGGGTAGTAGTCAATAGCGAAAAAGACCTGGTGATTTATCTGGTTCGGGGAAGTACCACATTGGCCGATGTAACCATCAGAGGGAACACAAAACAACAGGATCTGGACGAAATTAAAAAGGAATTTAAAAATAAGGGGGTATATAATGGTGGTAAAACAACGGTTCTGTCAGCCATATTTAGTCCCTTGAATGCACTATACAATTTGTTCGGCACCGACCCTAAAAATGCGCGAAGATTTGGCCGGTATGCCGATAATGAAATCAAACAATCACAGATTGACGTGTATTTTAACCAGAGTATCATTAAAAATAATACCGAATTAAGGGGCGATACCCTGGAAAAATACATGTTAAACTGTCGCCCTGAATTCGACAAGGCGCAGTACTGGAACAGCTACGATTATATCAAATACATTAAAGAATCTTCTAAGAAATTTACAGATACACTAGGGAAGGGGAAATAGCCCTTAGTCGGGAGTCTTCACTCCTGTGGCGATAGTGTTAAAAGCTAAAACCCTCAGTATTTCTTTTGCCAATGGCTTCTTTAGTGCGTAGGATAAGAGATTCGAGCATTCTTTTTGCATCTGCCTGAACTTGCGTGATAAAAGGCCGGAAATCCTTATTATAATCCCGGAACGCCAATTCAAACGCTCCATTATGATGTTGCAAGGCATCGGCTAATGCAGCTGCCCCATCTATTGCCAACGATCCGCCTTTTCCTGCCGCAGGTGAGGCACAATAGCCTGCATCTCCAATTAGTGCTACTCTGCCTTTTGTCCATGAAGGCATTTTAACCTGACAAAATTTATCAAAGTAAAAAGTTTCCGAAGCCTGCACTTCTTCTAATAGTTCTTTTGTTCTCCAGCCCTGGCCTGCAAACTGCTCTGAAATAATCTTTCTTTGTTGTTTCTCATCACGATAATGGTAGGGGATTTCTGTTTCCGAACGGAAAGAAAGAACAATGTCGGTTTTATTGTTGTATGCATTGAGCATCATCAGCTTATCTGGTACATTGTACATTTGCATGGTTTTTTGTTTGATCAGCAATTTGTTTACAATAGTGATTGAAAAATAGGCGCCAAGGAAATGTAAATATTCCGTTTCCTGACCAAACCAGAGTTTTCTCACGACTGAATGTATGCCATCGCAACCAAACACCATGTCGAAAACCTGCTGCTGGCCATTTTTAAAGCTAACCCATACGCCGTCTGAGGTTTCATTTAACGCTGTGATGCTATCACCGAAAATAAATTCAACGTCATTTTTTACGGTATCAAATAAGATATGGAGCAGCAGGTCCCTTTCGATTTCAAATTCATCATCTGAAGGTTCTTCTTCTGGCTGTTTTAAGATCCGGGCACTTTTGGTAACATCGTCTTCATTTTTAAATTCCCACATCTCCATGTTTAATCGATTGGCTTTTATCTGTTCAAAAATGCCCATGCGTTTAACAATATCAACGGTATTACCTTCTATATTAACTGGCGAACCACCCATTTTAAGATAATTTCCAATTTCTACCACTGTTACTTTATAGCCCATCCTGTTCATCCAATAAGCGGTTGAGAGTCCGGCAAAGCTTGCGCCTGAAATCAGTACTTTTTTATTTTGCTCCATTTCGATTTGATTTTATAGCGCAAAGTTGCATCGCTTATTCAAACTGCACAATGATGCAAAAGGGTAAGTGTTGGACTATTCATGGTTTTGGTTGCGAAATGCCTGTGCGGTTGTTCCGGTAACTTTAGAGAAAAGGCGGGAAAAATAGGTATGATCGTCATAGCCCAAAAATGAAGCAATCTCTTTTACCGATTTGTCTGAATGATAAAGCAAACGTTTTGCTTCCAAAACTATACGTTGCTGTATATGGTATGAAACAGAAAATCCAGTAGTATTTTTTACACATTCATTTAAATAAGCTGTGGTGATATTTAATTGTTGCGCATAATCTGCCGGACTTTTTACTGTCCGATAACTCCGTTCCAATATTGCTTTGAAATTTTTTGTAATTATCTCAAAGCGCAAAAGTTTATCTGTTGATTTAGATTGTCCTAAGTATAGCGATACAACTAATGCAACCATTGCATTGCAGCTGTCATTTAACAATGAATGATAGAGTTTGTCAGTTTTCCTTCCAGCATATTTTATGGAAAGTGATACCGCTTCTGAAATGATGGAAAATGTTTCTTCACTCAGCAATAGGGGTTTGGCCGGTGTAATGTCTTCCAATAAGGGTAGATATTCAGGATTTAGATTTACATTATTGATTGCCCAACTGCTTACACTTACATTTTCGAATTTTAGAATGCGATGTACCTGATCAGGATGCATGTAAACTACTGCCGGCGACTGGATTTCATACTTTTGAAAATCGATTTCCATGGTAACTTTACCCTTTTCAAGTAAATGAAAGGAGTGTCGGTCGTGTCTTTCAGATTGCTCTTCTCCTTCGAAATCGGGAAAATCTTCAAAAGATATTTTTTCGATGGAAATACCGCTGTGGTATTCGCCTCCGAAATGATTGACAGGAATAGATTGGTGTTTCTTTTGCATGATCTAATGATCAATTCAACCAATGAACCAATAGGCAATAAAAACTAATTTATATACTCAACACCTCGCAAGCCTTCTCTGCTGCTAGTTTCTCGGCGTTTTTCTTGTTGTAGTCTCTTCCGGTACCTACTTTTTCACCTTCAACCACGGCACTAATGGTAAATAGTTTGGCACTTTCGCCTTCGCCGTTCTCTGCAAGTTCGAACATCACGTCTTTACCATGGCGCTGGCACCATTCGATGAGTTTACTCTTGAAGTTGGTTTCTGTAAGCTCCAGGGTGTGGATATCAATGTGTGGTTTTACAATTCGGCGCAACAAAAACTCTTTGGTAAAGTTGTAGCCCTTATCCATATAAATGGCACCCACAATGGCTTCAAATGCATCACCCAGCATCGAATTGTGTTTGGTTTGTATACTCACCGAGCGCTGATCGAACTGAATGAGTTTATCGAAACCAATTTTCTTTGCCAACTGGTTTAAATTAGCCCGGTTTACAATCTTCGAGCGCATTTCAGTCAAAAAACCTTCTTCTTTGTAAGGGTAATGTTTAAAAAGTAATTCAGCTATTACCGAACCTAAAACAGCGTCGCCTAAAAATTCTAAGCGTTCGTTACTGCTCCTGCTGCCATTTTTTAAAACCTTTGCTACAGAACGATGTCTGAACGCCATTTGATAAAGCGTAACATTGCCTGGAACAAAGCCTAAAATATTTCTCAGCTTTTTAACAAACTCCTTTTGGGGAGAGAGATAAAGTTTATATAATTTTAATATCGGCATTAAATAAATAACACAATTAACGGCTAATGAGCATATTGAACTAAGTTATCTATTTTTAATTAGCATACAAAATTATATAGCAGGGCTGTTTAATTAATCTTCGTATTTCTTAAAAATAACGGAAGCGTTATGACCGCCAAAACCGAATGTATTACTTAAAGCTGCTCTTACGGTACGTTTTTGTGCTTTATTAAAAGTAAAATTCAATTTAGGGTCAAATGCAGGATCATCTGTAAAGTGATTGATTGTTGGAGGAACAATATCATTTTTAACAGAAAGAATTGCTGCAATAGCCTCAATAGCTCCGGCTGCACCCAAAAGGTGGCCGGTCATCGATTTGGTTGAACTGATGTTTAAACGGTAAGCATCTTCACCAAATAATGTACCAATGGCTTTGGTTTCACTAATATCACCCAGTGGTGTAGAAGTTCCATGAACATTGATATAATCTATATCCGCAGTTGTTAAACCAGCATCTTTTAGTGCATTGGTCATTACCATTCTGGCGCCTAAACCTTCTGGATGTGGTGCTGTGATGTGATTGGCATCGGCACTCATTCCACCGCCAACAAGTTCTGCATAAATTTTTGCACCTCTTGCCTTCGCATGTTCAAGTTCTTCTAAAATAATGGTTCCTGCACCTTCACCAGCCACAAATCCATCACGGTCTTTATCAAAAGGACGTGATGCTGTTGCCGGATCATCGTTACGTGTGGATAATGCATGCATGGCGTTAAAACCACCCATACCCGCTTCGTTAATGATCGCTTCAGAACCGCCGCTGATAATCACATCGGCCATACCCAAACGGATATAGTTAAATGCATCAATCATTGCGTTGGTAGAAGAAGCGCATGCTGAAACTGTTGCGAAATTTGGCCCACGTAAGCCGTATTTGATCGAGATATGCCCTGGAGCAATATCAATAATCATTTTAGGGATAAAAAATGGATTGTATCTTGGCGTACCATCTCCCTTGGCGAAATTCGAAATTTCGTCCAGGAAAGTTTTCAATCCACCTATGCCCGCGCCCCAGATAACTCCGATCCGGTTGGTATCTAATTTTTCAAAATCAAAACCACCATCCTTTACAGCTTCATCTGTTGCTACAAGAGCATATTGTACAAACGGATCTAGCTTGCGGGCTTCCTTTTTCTCCAAAAAATCTTCCGGATTAAAGTTTTTTACCTCACAAGCGAATTTGGTTTTAAACTTTTCAGTATCAAAACCCTTAATAGGAGCAGCGCCACTCACCCCGTTAGTCAATCCTTCCCAAAAATCGGGAACATTATTGCCTATAGGAGTGAGCGCACCCAACCCTGTTACTACTACT
>Ga0163161_10000911_pt1 | contig 22852 bp, 11 predicted proteins | sample S45metaG_FD_129847 | JGI IMG/M metagenome (GOLD analysis project Ga0163161, IMG submission 129847) | Switchgrass rhizosphere microbial communities from Kellogg Biological Station, Michigan, USA - S4-5 metaG | ecosystem: Host-associated > Plants > Roots > Rhizosphere > Soil | place: USA... | reverse complement strand
GATGATACCCGAAACATTGAAAACAATAATTCTCGCTCCACCTTGCTCACAGGCTTCACGTAAAGTTCCGCTACCAGAATCTTCCAGACTGGTTATTACATAAACCTTTCCACCCCGACCGCCAAAAGAATAAGCACCACCGCCTTCAGCACCCGGAAAGGCAACTGTTTTAGCTTGTGGTAAATCACTCGGTTTAGCCGCCCATGGAATGTAAGGTTTACCATGTTTCGCTTCTTCATCAACAATATGTTTTACCTTTAAAAATTGCAGCTCCGATTTTTCTTCGATGCTATTTAAAAGTGAATCGGCTTTCTTTTCCATCGCCTCGGGAATAACCGGATATTGGGCAAAAGCCACATTTCCAATACCGCATAAAGCTATTAAGCTAAAAATTGAGTTCCAGGTACGCATATTAGTTAGGTTTTACGATTGAAACCGGAACAACACTATTTAAATACACCTCGATGTTTGCATAACCACTTTTAGTAATCTTTGAAGCATCAGAAGCATCTTTTGGATTGAGGCCATTTTTAAGTTCGTAAGCATCGGGCATACCATCATCATCACTGTCTTTGTAAGGTGTTCCTTTATAATCCGGGTAACCACCTACCTGAGAAATCTCAGTAATGATGCCTTGTTTGTACGAATCTTTAGCTAAACGGCGGTGTTCGAACTGAAAAGCAGAAGGTTTGGCATCAGGATGAACCTCGATTTTTCCAGTGGTTACCTGCTTAACGATACGCGTATCAACAGGATCTCTTTTCGGTAAAGTTGCACCAGCATTTGCCAATACATAATCTTTGGCCTGTAAGGTTGGGATGATGCTGATTTTAGGCATCGGAAATGGATCCTTGGCCTTCATGGCCGCAAAATATTTGCTTGCCGCTTCGAATGACATTAAATTTCCTTTTTTATCTTCCACCTGTACGCCACCGTCCCAGTTATTTTTGGTTACTTTTTCATTACCATCAATAATGTTTCCATTCACATAAGCTCTGCCAAAAACGACATATGGCAATTTGCTACGACCTGATTCTGGCTTTAAAATGCGATAACTGATCGGGTCTTTTAATTCAGTAACCGGACCAGGTTTGTAAAAGTTGTTGATAATGTTGTATTGTGCGGTATAATCGCCGCCATCTGTAGATCGGTTGTTCCAGTTAAACACGACATTATTAGCGAAATTAAAAATGCCGTTCCAACCAATTGATGGATTACGGGCACCATTATCTGCCCAAAGGTTACGCACAAAGGCACAATTTTCACCGCCTAAAGTACTTCCGAAAGCATGGTTCCAATAATCTAATGCTTCAGAGAAAATTGAATTCTGTATGGTAATGTTAACTGTCCCTAATTTTTCTTCTGTTTTGCCAGTACTGTCGTTATACATGTGGCGGTACATCGACATGTTTTCATCTAATCCCCAGCTCGCCGAAACGTGATCGATCATGATATTCCCAACCGGATTTCCACCAATGGCATCGTCTCTGCGGCCCACAAAAGTTTCTCCTCTTCTGAAACGCATGAAACGCACGATTACATCATGGGTATTTAACCAAACCGACTCGCCAGCTACGCAAATGCCATCGCCAGGTGCAGTCTGACCAGCAATAGTAATATATGGAGCCCGGATCATCAAAGGCGTTTTTAACCTGATGATTCCGGCAACGTTAAAAACGACAATCCTTGCACCACCTTGCTCACAAGCGTCGCGTAATGAACCCGGGCCACTATCATTTAAATTTTTTACGACAATAACCCTACCGCCATGACCACCAAAGCTATAAGCGCCACCGCCTTCTGCTCCAGGAAACGCTAATAATTTAGATTGGGGCAAATCGTTCGGTCTGCCCGCCCAGGGAATGTAGGGCTTGCCCTCACCGGCTTCTTTTGCGATGATGGGCTTTGCTTTTTCCCAGGCGATATCCGATTGGTGATAGGCTTCTTTCATCATCGAATCAGATGATTTTTTTATATCAGCCGGGATATTCGGGTATTGTGCAAATGTATAATTCGCCGAGAGGATTAATGCTGTTGTGCACAACAGATTTAAAAGGTTCTTTTTCATTTTGTGTTTGCTCGTTGGGAAGAAAGAAAAATTACGAAAATATTTTGATTAGCAGAAAAAAACTAATCGCTGTTATCGAAAATCGTGGCTCATTTCTTTGTCTATCCTTGTAAATAATTTTGGTTAGAAAGTATATTATCTTTCAAATTTGCACGCAAAAAGCGCCTGTTTACTGTATAATTTTGGCTAGCTATTGTATCATCTTATCATTTGGTAAAAATACCTGTAACAAATCAAATTCATTCTCTCAGCCATGTTACAAGATAGAAATAATATTCATATATAAATGTAACATTCTTGAATAAAAAAAAGGAAACAAATTCATGTTTCCTTTTTCAAACCAAATATAAAAAAACGGGGCGATGAGCAAACCGCCCCAAAGATCTTAGCTCACTATTTTAATGGGTCAAAAGTGCCTGCTCCATTCATACTATCCCAACCGGTTGTTTGTTGCAGATATGGACTTGCAGATAATACCGTTTGATTAATCCCGAAAAAATAATATTGAGGATACCAGGTAAATTTCCAGTTTGCCGGACTGGTCTTATCCAGATCATCCCTTACACTTACCTTAAAGTAGTTATCATAAAGATAATCAACATACTGATCGTAGGAGGTAATTCCGTCAGGATAAGTCGCAGGATCTCTATCGATTAGTGGAGCTGCTCCTGACGCTGGTTTTAATAGCGGATCATTCGTACCAACGTAATCAGCGCCATCGATCGTTTTAACACCAATATAAAAACCCGTTCTACGTGTACCATTTAAAGGTGCGAAACCTAATCTCGCTGTTGTTGGACCGGATTCGAAAAGCATCCATCTTCTCAGGTCCCAAAAACGTTTACTTTCGTAAGCGAATTCAATTTTCCTTTCATTTAAAACAGCGGCAAATAATTGGTCTCGACTTAAGCCGGTGCCCAAACCGTAAGATCCGTCTGTACCTGCTAAAATCCCTGCCCTATCTCTTATTGACTTAATTCCTTCAAAGCCTTCGCTTGGTTTGTCTGCACCGATGGCCGATTCGGCAAGGTTAAGCACAACCTCTGCAAATCGTATTTCCATATAATCGGTTGGGCTATTGCTAAAGTTGCCAATTGAATTATTGGCATTTGGATTGTTTGCTTTACATAAGTATATCCCGCTACCATTAGCTCCTTTTGTTTCTGTCGTACCATTATAGCCAGCTGTAGCCGTTTTTTTCCAAACATAAGTCCATTGTTTGTAATTAGTTGCTCCAGAATACGGCCAAATGGCGCCATTATAAACAAAAGTTTTATAAAATCTTGGGTCTCTATTTTTGTAAAACTTAGCTTCCGAATATGGATAGGTAGCAGATGAGGCATTGATCGGTTTACCATCCCTCATCGGAAAGGCATCAACAATCTGTTTGGTTGGCGATATCGATCCGGCTCCATTGATTTCTCTTGATCGGGTAGCTTGTTCCCAACCATTATTTTTCTGAGGATTACCAGTTGTTAACGCATTAAAACCGAATGAGAAAACAGATTCGCTGCTATTATCGGTGATAAACATATTGCCCCAGGCTACTCCATTTGCTGTTCCACCTGTTTTATACAAATTAAAACCGTTAGCTTCAAGTAAGGTTTTAGCAGCCAAATTTGCCTGGTAAGCCCGCTCCCAGCGTGCTCTATCATCGCTACGGTTAAAAAGCGGGCTTGCCCATGTCAACAAAACCCTGCCTTTTAATGCTGCTGCCGCTCCTGAGGTAATTCTGCCATTATCTGCACCTGTCCATTTTCCTGGCAATAAGGACACCGCTAAATCCAAATCCTTCACGATCTGTTCGATACAAACAGATGTTGGGCTTCTTTGTATTTCACTTGAACTTCCAGAAGTAATGATTGGATCTTGTGGCACTAAAACCAACGGTACTCCACCATACAGTTTAACCAGTTCGAAATATTGCCAGGCTCTCCAAAAATACATCTGTCCTTTAAATTTATTGGTAACATCTGTTGTTAAACCATGTTTATCGATCTCCTGAAGAAAAAGATTAATCTCTTTCATGCGTGTCCAGGTATTATTGGCTACACTACTAGGAAGGCGTTGTCCGAAATATTTCAGGGCATTGGTATTTACGTAAGAAATCTGTGCCCATTCTTTATTCCAATCCGTTTCACCCGCCAGTTCATCGGTTGTTTGCGTAAAGGCAGAACTATACACAGCATTTTCGGTAGCACTTTGCACCTGAACATTTGGGGTGCCGTTATTTGCAGGTAAGAACATACCATACACATAATCTACATAGCCCTGGGCCAATGAAGCCTCCTGAAAAACCTGTTCGTTAAAACCCGCATAATCTTTTTTCTCTTCCAGAAAACTGTCTTTACAGCTTGCAGTTAACATAACCAGCGAAACCAAAACATATATTATATTAATCTTTTTCATGTCTTTAAAATTTAATAGTCTTAAATTTTTAATTATTAAAACGTTACGTTTAATCCAAAAGAAAATGTTTTCAGATTAGGAAAAACATCGTACGCTGTATCGCTATCTCTATATGAATATGGGTTGTAAAAATTATACGGATTTAATGCGGTTGCAAAAACACGTACATTACTCAACTTAACTTTCTCCAATAAATTTTTAGGTAGCGAGTAGTTCAATTGTACACTTGCCAGGCGCATCCTAAAAGAAGATACTTTCCAAAAGTTTGATGTTGGACTCAAGCTTGTTGCTTCCCAGTTTGGATTTGGCATAGTACCTGTCGGATTGAGAATAGGATCATAAATATCACCCCAGATTTCCGGCACACTGGCAAATGTACGTGAAATGGAATTGTTCATTTTTTTACGTGCGTCGATTTCCGACCAACCACCGAAGGATCCCGAGATTACAGCCTCTATGCCTATTCCTTTATAATTTGCTTTTAATGTTGTTCCGTAGCCATAATGGTTGGTTGCTTTTTTTGATAATTGTACCTGATCGTTAAAATCGATGATCCCATCCGGACCAGCAAAAGATCCATCAGGCTGTAAAGGGCCTCTAACATCTCTATAATACAGCATTCCCGGTTTTAAATCCTTTGCCAAAACAGTGGTTGCACTTCCTGCATTTCCGGGACTAACTGCAGTAATCTTGTACTGACTTACATAAGCATCAATTTCTTGCTGATCTTTAAACATGCCTAAATAATCGTAACCCCATTTACCTACGTCGGAGGAGGTTCCATTGCGCGGATTCCATGGATATAGGACATCATTGGCATTATAATCGGCTTTGATTACCTTATTATCAGACCAGGCAAATCTAAAATCTACACCGTAACTAAAGTCTTTCCCGATTTTATCGTTCCATCCTATTCCCACTTCGTAACCAAAATAATCTGCTGTTGCAAAATTTTGCGAAGCTACAGAACCGCCAATTGTGATCGGAATATTGGATGTTACCTCTGTTAAAATATTTGTTGCATGGTTGTAATACCCGTCTAGTGACAAGGTGAGGCGGTTTTTTAAGAATCTTGCATCAATACCTACATTGTTCTTAAGCTCGTCACTCCAGGTTGCATCAGGATTTGGTGATGCTTCCATTTTATAACCTGCTGTTGTATTGCCATCTCCACCAAATACAGCGCCTTTGCCATCCTGAAAAGTATAACGTTGTCTCCATAACCAGGCTTTCGTTTGGTCATTACCCAATAGACCTATTGAATACCTAAGTTTTAAGAAATCAATACCTGGCACTTTAAAAAAGTCTTCTTCCGAAATTACCCAGCCCAGTGAACCTGAATAAAAATTACCCCAATAGTTACCTGGTGCAAATTTGGTAGAAGCATCACTTCTAAACATGAATTCTGCAAGGTACTTATCGGCATAGCTATAGTTGGCTCGCGCTACATACGATAGCGAACCTCCTTCCGATTTTGTGGTCGTACCATCAATCGCGCCGGTTGCCGAGTTAAACTGGCCATTTGTAAGTTGGATCGGATCTGCCTTTAATACAGTTTCGTTATCATAAGCCTGTTCTGATCGCTCTACTGTAGCTAATGCACCAATAGTATGTTTTCCGAAAGACCTGTTATAGGTGAGTATAAAGTTGGATTGTGTAGAGCTTTGTGTAGTATTAGAATAGTATAAACGGTTACCATTAGAAGCAACAAGGGCAGTTGGTAATGTTGCACCATCATAAATATGCTCGTTTGTGCCTAATTTTTTAAAAGTATACACATTATATTTTGTACCGATCTGCGATCCGGCACTGCTGCCCATATTTCTGGAATATGCGGCCCTTGCACTTAAGCCTTTAACAAAGGGAATATCATATTGTGCATTTAAATTTACCGTAAAGTTGGTGTTTTTGGTATTGGCAAGATTTCCCAATTTTTCGATTTCATAAAAATGATATGTCGAAAAATCATTTGTGGTTCCTGGTAGTTTAACCGGGTATCCATTAATGTATATCGGAACATAACGTGGTGCAAGGATAAGGTTACGATAATCATTGTCGTCTAATTCACTACCGATTTTATTAAAGGTTTTAATGAGTTCACTGTTGTTTCCTGAAACCTGTAAGCCCACTTTCAGATTGGTTGCCACTTTAATATCGGCACCTGATCTAAAATTCCATCTTTTAAAATCAAGACTGGAAAGGTTTCCGTCCTGTTTGTAATAAGCCACATCGCCAAAATAAGTTGCACGATCTGAGCCCCCAGAAACACTTAACGTATGTTTCATATTATAGGCCGATTTCCATGCATCCTCTAACCAATCATAATCGATGTTTTTAAAATGCTCTAATTCATCCTGACTAAAAAAGCTGTCAGCAGCAGATGCACCTGTTGGATTCACATTAGCACCATTTGGCCCGTTCATAATATTATAATACATTCCAAACTGATAAGCACTCAGCATTTTGGTTCTGTAAGCTTCATCATTAAAGGCATAAGAACCACTATAGCTAATACGGGGAGGTCCGATTTTACCACGCTTGGTTTTCACTAGCACTACTCCGTTACCAGCCCTGGTACCATAAATTGCAGCCGATGCATCTTTTAGGAAAGACAAACTCTCTATTTCAGACGGGTCTAAATTATTGAAAAGCGTAGCATCTGGTTGGCCGTTTGACGGGTTAATCTGGATTACATCATCAATAACATATAAAGGGTCTGTAGAACCACCATCTTTGGAGAATATTGTATTCGGATTTCTAATGGTTAGCTTTGCTGTAGAACCTGGTCTTGAAATCCCTCCACTTACACCAACTCCCAATATTTTTCCTGCTAGTGAAGCACCGATGTTACTGGCAGGTAAATCTTCAACCGCTGTTGCTTTTATATCAACAACAGCACCTGTTAAATGACTCCTTTTCTGTGTGCCATAGCCCACAACTACCACATCTTCAAGGTTTTTATTTTCAGATACCAATTTAACAGTAATGTTTCCCTGCTTACCCACTGTCACTTGTTGTCTTACATAGCCTATAAATGAGAAGACAAGTACATCTGCATCAGATTTTACCTGAATGGTGAAGGCACCATCACCATTCGTGCTTACGTTACTAGGCACGCCTTTGATACTTACATTCACGCCGGGGATACCGCTCCCATCGGCCTGATCAACAACTTTGCCTGTAACCTTTCGGTCCTGAGCAAAGAGGATTGTACTTGCCAGTAGCATGAATAGCAAGGGCAAAGAAATTTTGCGTAAAAATTTTAAGTTCATCTTATTATTTGGTTAGTTTTTAATTTGGTTTTGACGGGGTTTGAGCCCTTCGTTTCATGTTATTCCTTCTTTTAATTAAATAAAAACGTCGAAACAACGCTTATTAAAATGGAAACAAAAGAAAACAGAATGTAATTTGGCTCATTTTTTATATTTCGAGTTTGAGTTTTTTTTGGTTAGAAAGTATATTATAATTCAAAATTACAGTTAATACTACAGTTTGTAATTAAAATATAGCTATTTATTATATAATATTATCAGCTAAAACAATCATTATGCTATTCTATAATTTATATTTTAATTGATGATACAAGATATAAATAATTCATATATAAATACAATATTCTTAAATAAAAAAAATAAAATAATTTTTTATGGATTTTTTCTACAAAAGATAACATCAGTGTCTATCTAAAACATCAGTTTTTACTTTTCTCCGCTTCTCCCACTCCGCTCCTTCTTTCTTTAAATCATATCCTGCAGCCGATAAGTAATTGTTAATACGGCCTTTATACTTACCAAACCAGGCATGCTTTTTATCTGACGATTCCGCATCCATCGCATGTTCCCGGGCTTCGGTCAACCAGATTAAGATCTGCTTTTTCTGATCCTCGGTTAATGTTAAAATTTCTTCCTGATAGGCCTTGTAGGTAATTGGCAATACGTTATAGGTCATACCATTTTTCACCCCTTCAACCTGCTCGGCAGTAAGCTGTGAAGAAAGTTTGCTGATATACTTCCTGTGCTGTTTGGCTAAAGCCGCGTCAACCATTCTGCCATCTTTGGCCAGGGCCGAATCGCGTTCCACTTTATTGTCTTTATTTTTCTCCTTGATCTCTTTAATCCTTACATCGCGTGCCGCATAAATGTCGTTTAACTCACTATACTGATCTCTTATAATAACGGTTATCTTTTCAGTTTTTTTCGGGTCGGTGATGCCAAGGTTACCCACAATCTTAGCTGAGCGTTCGGTAATCATTTTGGTGTAAGCTTCCTTATCGGTAGCTGCATTATTCTGGGCAAAAATTGCCATAATACTCGAGCACGTTAACAATAAGGCTAAAATTGATGATTTCATGTTTTGATATTTTAAATTGAATTTCTTTTTTTATTTAAGTTTACCTCCCCGCAGAAATGTACTTTTAAACCAAGTTCATCCATTGCAGCAGCTTTAATGCGGCAAGCTTCGTGTGCCCCAGCCTCATAATTGGTATAAACCACCTGAATATGGTTGGCTTTGTGTCTGGCCATCATCTGGTCGCGACTTACACCCTTTAAAATGGCATGCATAATCGGCCATTCGGGCGTTGTACCCTCCCAGCGTCTTTTGGTCTCCGCATCTGGCAAAGCTACTACTTCGCCAACACCTAAATCGCAATGTATTTCATTATCCATAATATATACCCGGCTCCACACGATAAAACCTGGCTTACTGATGCCTTTTAACGATCCACCGCCCAAGCGAAAATACATTGCGGGTTGCCTGTCGCTGCTTGCTCCGGCATAACCATTAATGAAATGTGCAGGCGGTGCTGCCCCTGAGATTAAAAACAGCCAAACAAAGCCATCTATTTCATCATTTTTATAATGTTCACCCCAACGGATATCGTGGAGTGTGTTTTCTCCAGTCATACCCAATTCTTTCCAAAGGTGGTAAGTAACCAAAGCATCCAATCCTGCACATTCATCCACCTCGTTAAAATGAGGTAAGGCCCGCTTGGGATAGAGTTCCCTACCATCAACCGAAAATACTGGTGGACGGTCTTCATTGTTCAATAAACCTTCAACCAAATCGCTGGCTACAGTTAAATCTCTTAATCCCTGTTGATATTGGATCCCAATGGTATCACAGCTAAAATCATCCGCAATCCTCAAAGCGGCAATATACATTTTACACTGTTCGAGGCTTTGATTTTTTGTTAATTGTGTCTCCTCTTCATTTCCCCAATTAAAAGTCATTCCTTTTTCTAAAAGCCAATCCAACACGGCTGCTGCTTCATCGGCAGTAACCTGTAGCATGGCCGCATATAATGCAGATTGACTCAAACGTTCTTTAAAGAATCCTGTTTTATGCAGCAGTTCATCAGGAATGATAGCATTGTACATACCCATGCAACCTTCATCAAATACGCCCATGATCACTTTTCGCTCTTTTAAACTTTTGGCAAAAGTTCTTCCGATCTTATCATCACTCTGGGGGATTTTATTCAATGCAAAACTTTTCACATGACTTTGGTCGTAACTGATCTTGCCCGTTGATAACCATTCCTGCAAGCCATCCTTAAAAAAATCATCGGTAAAGTTTTCACTCCATAATGTACTGTATTCTATTGAGGCTTTGGTTAAACAGCCGTTCAGATTTAACATGCCTACCAAACCCGGCCATTGGCCACTCCAATTAGCAACCGTTAATATTGGTCCACGATGCGTGAAAAGTCCTGCCAATACATGATGTGAGTACTGCCAAACACTTTCTGCAACAATTAAGGGTTGATCGGGATCTATATTTCTAAAGATATCCATGCCCATTCTTTGCGAATCGATAAAGCCGTGTTTTTTTGTTGGATGATAAGCATGGGCACGTTCAACCGTCCATCCCAATTGCTCGATGGCTAAAGTTAATTTTCGTTCCATTTCGATCTGTGCTGCCCAACAATTTTGATTTGCTGAAAGCCGTAAATCGCCACTGGAAACCAATAGAATTTCTCGTTGTCTACCCTGTCTCATAATTTATTAATGAACAAATAATTTATATAAAAATAATTTGTTCCATTTGTATTTTGGTTAGGCCATTAGGGCTCTATACAAAACTCAACAATCAAAAACACTATTTTCTAATGGTTTTTATCAAATTAATATAGGATATTATCATTAAACTATTTAACTTTAGCCCTGTTGTGCAACGATTTATGAATCATAATGGCGCAGCGCTAACCAAATATTTTAATTTACAGCATGAAACCTCATTTTCATAAAGTTCCAATAACCTTACAAAGTTCATTCAGTATCCGTCACGACATTAAACCTGATTTTGGAAACATTTGGCACTATCATCCCGAATTAGAATTGCATTATGTAATCAAAGGAGAAGGCGTCCGTTTTATTGGTGATAACATCAGTAATTTTGTGCCTGATGAGATGGTACTTTTAGGCGAAAACCTTCCCCATACCTGGCGGTGTAAAGACGAGTATTTCCAAAACAACCCTGATCTTACTACCGAAGCCATGGTGATTCACTTTCTGCCCGACTGTTTGGGAAAATACATGCTTACTTTACCAGAAGCCTACCTCATTCCTAAATTGTTCGAAAAGGCCAAGAGTGGAATGGTGATTAAAGGAAAGGCTAAAGATAAACTGATCGATTTAATGCGGGCCGCTGTGGATGCAACAAACTTAGACCGGATTATCATCCTGTTATCAATCTTAAAAACACTGGCCGAAACAGATGAATTTTCTACAATCGTAACAAGTAAAAATACATTCTACCAAAGTAATGAGTCTGAAACACTCCGTATTAATAAAATCTGCAATTATACTTTAAGCAATTATAAGAAGGATATTACACTGGAAGAAGTGGCCTCGCTAAGCAATCTGAGCGTAACCTCTTTTTGCAGGTATTTTAAACTGATGACAAAAAAGACCTTTTATGATTTTTTAATCGAAATCAGGGTGAGTCACGCCTGCCGTTTTTTAATTGAAAATAAGCTGCCTACGGAAATGATCTGTTTTGACTGTGGTTTTAACAATGTATCGAATTTTTACAGGCACTTTAAAAAAGTTACCGGAATGACTCCTTTGGATTATAAAAGGAAGTATTTAAATTAAACTTTTAATGAATTGCCATGCTGAAATACATTATCAGATCCTCAAAAATCGAGTATTTTTTTTTAAAAAAAAATATTGAAAAATCCGATCCAAAAATGATCAGCAGGATGGATCCTAAAACAAGTTGACGATCGTACCTATATAAAAACCTTAATATCCAGGCTATTACGTAGGGAGGTGTAATCATTAAATAAAGTCTCTACTTCTTCAACAACGCTTGGGGTAAATGAACCCACGTTTCTGCGCGTAAAGGTGGAAATATTTAATCCACGTTTTTGTAAAAAATATTTTGACACCACGGGATAAACATTGTGCATGACATCCATATTATCGGTTAAAAACTGTTGTACTATCTGTACTTCTTCCTTGAACGCTTCATCGTTATAATGATCGCAAAGCCAAACAATCAGCTCTGGAAAATAATTCCCCTGAATGCATGAGAGGCCTGAAGCGCCAGCTTTTAATGATGCTACCGCATGGACGATATAGGCATCGTAGAGTCCAAAAGCCTTGCCCTCAGTTAGTTTAAGTTTTTTCTGAATCTGAACGAGGTCTAAACTCGTGTCTTTATGGTAGATTACTCTTCCAGTATCTACAAAATCGGCCAGCTGTGTGGGTTTTAATACCCTTTTATAGGGAACAGGGCATTCGTAAAAGCCAACTGGAATCTGACCCGTCTGATCAAGCAGGTCGAAAACACGTTCATTAAAGATCTCATCGGATTCATTTTCATCAGCCAGCAAACTGGTAATGGCAATTACGGCCTCCACTCCTGCATCGCTTACCTCTTTTACAAAATCTGCCTGCTCGGCAATGGCTCCGCCAAAAGTACCCGTAGCCACCACAGGTACAGCTCCATTAACCACCTTAACAACATGTTTGATGGCTTGAATACGTTCCTTGCTACTCAGTTCGAACATTTCGCTGGATAGACAATTGGCAAACAAACCTGAGGAGCCTGCCTGTAAATATATTTCCGTGAGCTGTGTAAGGGCTGGGTAATCGATATTTCCGTTGCTTAAAAAAGGCGTAAGCATAACCGGGATGAACCCTTTTTGTGAGTTTTCCATTGTATTCTGATATGGTAAATGTTCTATGTAATTGCCTGGATAAACATCCTGAGGATGCTAATTGGCTGTTTTTGTTTTTTTTGTTTTAATTCTTGTCAGGAAAAGCCCTGATAAAAAAATGGTCAAAGTGCCGACTACAATAATCATGTTTTTATGCAAGGGATTTCTAAAAACCTCATATTCTGGAGGAAGAAGTGAAGAAAATGTCATCCATATAATTACGGCAATGCCGATTATTGTTGCCGTAATGGCTTCGTGATTTTTGGTTTGCCTACTTATAATCCCGAGTAAAAATAAACCTAACATTCCGGCTGCAAAAATACCCGACAACTCCCACCACACATCTAAAATGCTTTTTACACCGATCATGGCTATTCCGGTGATCATGCCCAACAAACCAAAACCTACTGTAGCAAAATGTAAAAGCGACAGATTCTGCTTCTCCGTTACATCAGGTTTAAAATATCTTTTATAAATATCTACCGAAAATACCGTTGCCGAGGCATTCATACCTGAACTTATCGTACTCATTGCCGCAGATAATATGGCTGATACAATCAAACCTACCAAACCTATCGGGATTTTAGTTACCATAAAATGGGGCATAATTTTATCGCCATAGTCTGATGGTTGCAATGCATGCTGTACTTTCAATACTTCTGCAGCTGATGCATATAAAGGCAAACGTTCTATCGCCACCTGATGTTTAATCGACTGTACCAATTCTGGATTAACTTCATAATACGCATACAAGCAAGATCCTATAATAAAAAAGAGCAAAGATGCCGGAATATATAACCATACACATAACCAGATGGACTTTGATGCAGCTTTACTTGATGATGCCGTATGATAACGCTGGATATAATTCTGATCCATCCCAAAGTTATTCAGGTTGATGAAAAACCCATAGAGCAGCACCACCCAAAACGACGATGACACAAAATCAGGTTTAAAACTGCCCAGACTAAATTTATGCGCCGATTGTCCGATCGCTACTATTTTTGAAAGCCCTCCCGGCATATTCGAGATGATTAGATACAGGATAAGCAAGGCCCCAAAAGTTTTCACCACGGCTTGCACCACTTCTGTCCATATTACCGCTTCAATTCCCCCTAAAACAGTATAAATAATGATACAAATACCCATCACGATCATAATCGTTTGCATGGAATAGCCTGTGAGTGCTTGTAGGCTTAAGGCAATCCCAAAAAAGATCGAGCCCATTCTGGCCAGCTGCGTCAATAAAAAACAGATTACGGCATACACCCTTGCCCAGGCACCGAAACGCTTTTCTAAATGGGTATAAGCCGATATTTCGCCAGTGTTCCGGTAAAAAGGAACAAAGTATTTTGAAGAGATCCAAGCCGCCAATGGCATTGAAATACTAAATACAAATGCATTCCAATTGCTTCCGAAAGCCTTTCCTGGCACGCCTAAAAAAGTGTTGCTACTTAAAAATGTTGCATAAATAGATAAACCTATCGCCCATCCGGGGATCAGGCCCGAAGCTTTTGTAAATTGCTCGGAATTTTTATTTTTCCTCGAAAAATAAACCCCAACTAATATCATTCCAACAAGATAAATGAAGATGATCGCAAGGTCGACTACCGGAAGTCCTTTCATTATTTGTTGGCTCGTTTATTAATTTGGTTAAAACAAATATGCATGTCTAAGTGGCTGCATTAATATAAGATTTTGGCCACATATTATACCATCTTATCTTATTGAACATCTAAAGCGTCAATGGCCAATCCTTTGCTATCTATGGCAATCAATCTGAGATTATAGCCTCCGGCATTAACCATGCTTCCGGTATTGGTGCTTAAATAATTCCATTTCCCCGTTTTTGTTGGCGCAAATTCAACCAATTCTGTTTTCATTAAGGTGCCGTCTGCTGATAAAAACTCCAGTTTTCCTTTTAAAATCCGTTCTGCCGGATTATGGTATTTTATGGTCAATGAATAGGTATCGGCAACGCCAACTGAAATTTTCCAGGTCAAACTTCCACGATCTGCGGCATCAAAAACGATGCGTTCCTTATCCATTAGCAACGATTTCACCACCTCTTTGCCTGCCAACACACCATCGATAGCTTTATAGGTGGTAGTAGTCTTTAAATCATAAGCGGGTTGCAAATGGGTCACGGGCAATACAAAAACGCTTGCCGTTCTGCCGTCCAAAATAATTCTTTCATTAGGTTCTAGCCTTTTGCGATAAAGATTGAATGTTTCCTCCTTGCTATTGCTTAATGAGGTTTTAGAATCTTCGAATCCTGCCGGAACACTGCTGTTATCAGTCAGGGCGATAAAAGTATCAAGCGTATCTGTAGCCGTAAATTCGATGCTTTCCTGTCCCCGGGAGGCTTTTAGCCATTCTGCACCATACAAATTTGAGGGTAGATCTGTAAACGTAGAGGTTTCACCCTTAAACTGCACATCACCAATATCCAGCCAACTGTTGAGTTCAGCATTTTTAGTTTTGGTTAGAAGCGATTTACTCGCCGTTGCGGCTTGAATATTTTGATTTAGACCCGCAATGGCAATGGCAGAAATCACGGCCTGCCCCACTTTTACTTCAGGGAAGTCGATGTCTAAAAAGCCATCCTTAACAGTTGTTCTTATCGTTTTCTTCAGCAAAGTATTGCTCCCTGCTTCTTTCCAGATGTCCAGATCTTTAATTACGGTTTTACCATTAAAGGCCACATCAAACAAGCGCATGGCTTTAGCGTCCAAACCACCTCCTATGCCCAGCCAGGGTTCTATGAAATAAAGTTCGACCAAATATGCTCCGTCAGGTAATGGAAAATGATATTTCAACTGGTTTCTTCCGTATCTAAAGGTTTGAAAAAGCTTCCAATCCTTCGTACCATCAATGGGCTGAAAAGTACGGCGCTGACTGGCAAAAAATGCGGGTATCCCTGTGAAATTCGCTGTCCAGGAAGTTGAGCCGAAGTTATTTTGCGAAGTTAAATTCCGGTCAGCAGACCATTTATTGCCGTTAGTATCCATATAATCACCTCCACCGCAATTTACACGGTACAGATAACGATATCCTTGCACCGGAACTGTTATTTTTTTATCGGTAATTAAGCTATTAAAATTTGGGCTTTGTGCTAGATTTTGCAACACGATTTTATCTTTAGCAACCGCTTTTCCATTCACATAACCGACTGCAAACAATATATTATACTGGATATTTGGTTTGTCCCATTGAAAATGTGTCCCAATTCCGCTGCGTTTTCGTTTACCTAAAGATTCTCCATTAATATCGTTAAAAAGTTCTACTTCATCACAATTGGAGTACACCACAACGCTGTCTTTTATTCCAGGTTTTGCCCAGCGGTTTGGCCAGGTATGCGAAACGATATATACCATTGGATCGGTGTGTTTTGACGCATAATTCGCCCTAAACATATAAAATACATCTGTTGGTTCTTCCCAGGGGGTAAACATTCCTTTATAATTTACCGGACCCACCCGATCCAGATCTCTCAGTCCCTCACCTCCCTGTACCCTTCCCGGATTATCGTGCGAACTATACAGCCAGAAAAAATGCCCCGCTGTTTTATCTTTCACCGATTCGGCCAAACGCACTTTGGTTTCCATTAAATCAGTCATTTTGTTCTCAGTATAACCTTTGCCTTTGGCATCTGGCGTATGGAGATCAATTGTTCTCCAGGCCCCATATTCGCCAACCAAAACCTGCCGTTGGAGATCTTCTCCATAGGTTAAGGGGTTGCCGCCATAGGTTCCTGTCCAGTTTTGGGGCACATCCCAATCGGTTCCCTTTCCACCGTTACAAGTGGTTACTTTTCTTTGCGACGAAGCTGTAGGATCTAATTTCCTGATCAGTTCGGTACATTCTTTCGCGAAATCTTCGGGTAAGGTACTTTCGTTTTCCAAGCCCCATAACACCACCGCCGGACTATTTCGACGTTCCTTTACCCAATCGGTTAAAAGCGATTTAAAGTTATTTCTGAATTCGGGCGTATCATACCAAATATGCGCTGCCATTTGTGTCCAGCATAAAATTCCTTCCTTATCCCAATATTCAGAATACAACAAATTATGAGGCTGGTGTGCATCGCGGAAAGCATTAAATCCCGCTGCTTTAATCTGCATTACCCGTGACCTGATCTGTTCATTACTAAAAGCATGACTCTCGCCAATTAAATGTTCGTATTCTGCAATTCCATTGATAAAAACCGGTTTTCCATTTAATAGAAACTGTTTTTGACCCGCCTGATCGCCTACAGGCCAGCTGATCCATCGGATACCATATGGTGTTTTAAGTTCATCTACAACCTTTCCATGCTCCATTATGGTAGTTTGTAATGTATAGAGATATGGATTTTCCAGAGACCAAAGTTTAGGATTGATGATTTTATCGGTCTGCTGATCAATCTGGGTTACTTTTCCTACCGGAACAAGAATATTTTTTCTAAGTTCTTTAACCTGTTTTCCATTTGCATCTAGTAATCTGTTCACCACAGTTACATTTTTTGCTTTCAGGCCGTAATTTTTTAAGGTTGTACTCAGTTTTAACACAGCAGACTTTTCTGAGATTTTATTATCATTCCAAATGTGGACACCAAAAGGTTCCACCCGTACATCATTGGTTATGATCAGATGAACCGGACGGAAGATTCCCATAGGTTGCGAACCTTCGGAAAAACCACGTTCTGTAGAACAACCGCCATCCACCCAGGGTAAATCCTGAATGTTCGCAGGATGATCGGCCCTGACAGCCAGAATATTTTCCTCATTATTCAATTTGATGGCCGAACTCACATCTAAAGTGAAAGTTGTTCGACCACCTGCATGATCACCTACTTTTTTACCGTTCAGCCAAACTGTTGCATAAGAACCTACACCTTCAAAATACAGAAAAAATCGCTTGCCTGTTTTAATTTCATTGCTTTTAAATGTTTTGCGGTACCAGGCATAACCATGTTTATTGCCATGGAGTTTTCTTTGGTAACCTTCATACTGATCCCAGTTGTGCGGAACGTTTACATTTTTCCAGTTTAAGGTGTTGTAATTGGCCTGCTGAAACCCCTCATAAGTATGGCTGTTTTTTTCGTCGGCAATAGTGAGCCAATTGGAGTTTAAAGAAATATCTTTGCGGGGTTGACGTTGAGCATGAACAAAATTGATTCCAAGCAAGAAAACAGCGCAAAAAGATAATGCTTCAGCCGAGGTTCGTATCTCCACGAACCTGGTCACAAAATTTTGCAGGGATCTGCTCAGGCAGATTTTATATGCCTTAAGCCATCTCATAACTGATAAGATCTTCTCCCGTTCGGCTTTTTTGGATTTCGATATTGGATTCATCGCGCTTTCAAATCTCCATTCAGTTTATAGCTTTCGCCAGCTTTTGTTTCGATGGTTGCGTTACTGTTTTTATAACGGATCTTACAAACGCCGCCTGCCTTAGACTTTAGCGTAAGTGAGGTAAGCAGGCCATTAGCCCAACTTAAGTCCAGTTCAAAGCCACCTCTGGCACAAAGTCCCTTAATTTCTCCGTTTTGAATCGCCGTTGGCAAGGCCGGTAAAATATCTAAATATCCCTGATGACTCTGCACGATCATTTCTGCAATTCCTGCTGCGCCGCCAAAGTTTCCGTCAATCTGAAATGGAGGATGCGCATCAAAAAGGTTCACATAAGAACCTGCACCATTATTGGCAGGCTTCATCAACATTTTCACCAATTTCATGGCATGGTTACCATCCTTGAACCTTGCCCAGAAATTAATCTTCCAGGCCAGGCTCCATCCCGTTGCATCATCGCCGCGATAAAGCAACGATTGTTTTGCGGCCTGCATCACCTTTTCATTATTATCCCAAGTAATGTCATTCCCGGGATAAACACCCCACAAGTGAGAAACATGACGGTGCTTACTGGCTGTATCATCTATATCTGTTAGCCATTCTTGTAACTGACCATATTTTCCGATCTGATTTGGCGCGATCTGCTTTGTTTTTTCACTTAGTGATTCCCTAAAGTCCTGATCTATACCGAGTATCTTAGCAGCTTCAATACAGTTATTGAACAGCGATCTGATAATCTGGTGATCCATCGTTGGTCCGGCCACTAAACCTCCGTTTTCAGGCGAATTGGATGGTGTACTGATCAACCATCCTGTTTTCGGATCTTTCACTAAAAAATCCTCGAAAAATAAAGCTGCCTGTTTCATTAAAGGATAAGCCTTAGTTTCCAGAAATTTATAGTCTTTACTAAATTGGTAATGTTCCCATAGATGCTGACTTAACCAACCGCCCCCACTTACCCAAATACCATGATCTGAGGCGTTGATGGGCGCTGTTCCGTTCCATAAATCGGTATTGTGATGTAGAACCCATCCACGGGCATTGTAATATGCTTTTGCAGTTTCTGCACCGGTTTTTGATAAACCTTTAATTTTGTTAAAAAGTGGTTCGTTTAAAGCCAGCAAATTGAGGATTTCAGTCGGCCAATAATTCATTTCGAGGTTAATATTGGTAGTATACTTGCTTCCCCAGGGTGGCGTAAGCAGATCGTTCCAAATCCCCTGAAGATTAGCAGGCTGCGTACCAGGACGTGAACTTGAAATTAACAAATACCGTCCATATTGTACATATAAGGCAGCAAAGCCAGGGTCGTTAGCCGTTGCAAATTTTGCCAGTCTTTCGTCGGTAGGTAGATTTTCGTTTTCCGACCGGCCAAAATCAACGCTAAAGGTGTTGTAATAGCTTTGGTATTCCTGAATATGACGCTGTTTGATTTCTGTATACGTTTTACCTTTCAATCCAGTCAAAGCCTTGACATTGGCCGTCGCAGGGTTTCCGGAAACATCTTGGGCATTGATAAAATTCGTACCACCGGTTAAATAAAGCGTTACTTCATCAGCCTGGTTGATGCTGATTTTACCATTCACTACCTTAACTGATCCATTTTTGATCAGAGCGGTTAAACGGCTTTCTCCCTTGATGGCACCATCCTTTACCTGAACCGATAAAGCAATTACATTAGTGCCCAAAGCGTTTATCGTCGATTTTCGGTGTGCACTCGAGAACTCAGCGTCAAAACTAATGGATGCTTTTTTATCGGCCGTTAAATGGATGGCAATAGCCTGATCCGGCTGACTCGCAAAATACTCCCGTTGATAGTTTACACCATTTAAGGTGTAAGTTGTTTTGGCAACTGCCGTACTGATATCCAAAGATCTTTTGTAATTGGTAACAAGGGATTTTGTTTGTTTGAAATATAAATTTAAATCACCAAAAGGCTGGTAACTGCCCTGATACTGTGGAACAGCAGGCGGGTCTTCATCCTGGATTTTATATTTCCAATCTTTAACGAGTGAAATACCCTGGTCCATACTAGCTCCCACGGGATAGATCCCGATCTTTTTTGAAGTGTCTTTGTAGCCCGCCAATCCGCCCTTATCGAAATAATTGAGTACCTGGATGGCAATCACATTTCTGCCTTTTTTTATCAGTTTTGCAGGAATGATATATTTTCTTGGCTCCGTATTATCGGTATTGCCAACCAATTGACCATTTACATAGGTAAAATCCTGATCACGGATACGGTTAAGATCAAGTGTCAGGTCTTTTCCAACCCAGTTTTCGGGAACATCAAAAGTGGTCCTAAACCAAACGGCACCATCTAAATTGGCCAAACCAACGGCCTCCCAGCCATCGTATGCAGGCACTTTAATGGCTTTCCAGGGTTTATCGTCAAAATCAACCAGCGCGGGATTCCCCTGGATGCCTTTTCCGGATTTCATCTCATCTACCCAAACTTTTCGATCTCCAGAGATACTTTGCAAGCCCATAAACTGTTCCTGCGCCAATGCCTCAGCTGCTGCCTGTTTCCCTTCAGCAAGTAATTTCCTAATCTCTGGCAGGTATTGATAAGCACCTTTGCGGTTATAATTCCTAGGCTTGCCCGTCCACAGGGTTTCTTCGTTAAACTGAATATGATCAACTGCAGTTCCGGCGAAAATCATCGCACCTAGCCTGCCATTTCCAATAGGCAAAGCATCTGTCCACTTTTCAGCAGGCTTCGTATACCACAAAGTATGGTTATTTCCTTGTGCATAACTTCCAAAATGGGCCGTTATGATTAAAAATAATATAATCAGTAAAAGTTTAAACTTCATATTATTGTCCTTTATCACCTGAAATAATTTCGATGTCAGCACTCACTTCTTTTTCTTTCTTAACGGCTTCCCTTACGCTTCTGAAATTATTATTCCCAAGGTATATATTTTTCGTTTCAGCTCCATTTAGTTTCAGGTAAGTAACAGTTTCTTTGCCTGGAAAGGCATTGTACAGAAATAAATCGGACACATTGGTGAGATCAATTACGGCGGCATTGCTATGCGGTTTATTGCTTTTTAAACCGTCTATAATTAAATTGTTCACCTTTACTGCTTTTATAGACGCACCTAATTCCGTATTCACCCTTACATCGTGAAACTCAATGTTTTTAGCATTATTGATTGAAAAACCCGATTTCGCCTCCACATTAATGTCGTTGAAGGTAATATTATCTATAGGCATTTCTTCCAGTCCGTTTAAATACCCAGCCTGGTTAACCTCACCGGTGATATTACTGAAATGGATATTTCGAAAGATTGGCGTCCGTTCAGAAACAGGTTCAACATTTGTTTTGGCATATTGCATATCGAGCACAATAGCCTGATCTTTAATATTTTTCATGATGATATTGCTCACCCTGATTTCTTCAACCACACCGCCCCTGCCACGAGCCGTTTTAATGCGGATGCCGCGTTCAGTTCCATCAAAAATACAATTGGAAATGGCGATTTTACGTACATCGCCCGACATTTCACTGCCGATTACCACGCCTCCATGGCCGGAAAGCATGGTACAGTTGGTAATCACATAATTTTCTGCCGGAACAGCCATCTTTCTTCCCGGAGCATCCTTTCCTGATTTAATCGTAATGCAATCGTCGCCCACGCTGATGTGGCAATCGGAAATGTGCACATTATTGCAGGATTCAGGATTGATCCCATCGGTATTTGGCGAGTGGGGATTGTTGATCGTTACCGCATGCACTTTTACATTTTCACAAAACTCCGGATTTATCGTCCAAAAAGGAGAATTGCGGATGGTAATTCCATCGATCAATACATTTTTACAAAACATGGGCTGTATAAAAGGCGGACGAAGAAAACCTCTTTTCATCTGCTTCGCATCATCAGGCAAAATAATATCCTTATTCAAACCTTCAAAAATAGTTTGCCACTTCGATCGTGGCTGTCCTTCCTTATAGCCCTCTACAAAATCCCACCACTTTTTGCCATGCCCATCAATGATTCCCCGGCCGATAATGGAAATATTTTCTACCTGATATGCATAAAATAAGGGCGAAAAACTGGTTACATCTACCCCTTCATAACGGCTCTTAACCATAGGCAAATAATCGTCAAAATTATCGCTGAAATGCAACTCTGCTCCGGCATCAATCAATATGGTAATGTTGCTTTTTAAATGGATAGCTCCTGTCAGGTATTTTCCAGCGGGAAAATAAACGGTTCCTCCACCAGCCTTTGATGCAGCTTCTATCGCATTCCTGATTGCTGTTGTGGCCAGTTTGCTACTATCATTTTTAGCGCCATATTTAAGTACGTTGTAATAAGATTGGGCATTGGCGGTTAAGCCAAAGCAAGTAGTAAGCAAGAAAATTAAAGCTTTGATAATATTGATGGAATATTTCATTCGGTTACATTTTATTTTTTGTCTTTATTGCGAGGCACTAAGCAATCTTACTACTATCGCTTTAGGATTTGCTTCGTGCCTCGCAAGGACGATCTATTTAGTCCATTTTAACTTTCATAGGCTTTAAATCTTTGCCTTTGTAAATCTCTTTACCATCCACAAAAATGAATAGTCCTTTGCCTTTATTATATTTTGTTCCGGTTTTATCCCATAAGATAGTTAGGGTTTTATTATGATAAGAAACATTGTCCAACATAAACCAATCCCATTGATTTTTAGGGATTAATGGAAAAAGCTCCAGCACATTATCCTGACGTGGTTTTATACCAATCAGGTCATTGATAATTAAATCGTTGAAGGTAGAGTGATTATAAAAACTGCTGCGCGGATTATCGCCCTTTAACCATTCTCCGGTTTTTTCATCCTGATATTCACCCAAATAAGGTTTTCCATTTTTAATGTGTGAAGCTG
>Ga0163161_10000910_pt1 | contig 22853 bp, 18 predicted proteins | sample S45metaG_FD_129847 | JGI IMG/M metagenome (GOLD analysis project Ga0163161, IMG submission 129847) | Switchgrass rhizosphere microbial communities from Kellogg Biological Station, Michigan, USA - S4-5 metaG | ecosystem: Host-associated > Plants > Roots > Rhizosphere > Soil | place: USA... | reverse complement strand
TTGCCTGGGATTATACATGTCGGACGAAGCTGAGGCCAAAGTGATCAATGATGCTAATTTTGCTGATGCAGGTATCGCATTGGCGGCCTGGATCATCATCAATACCAATGGTAAGGTCACGCTCATCTGCCACCGCGCAGAAATGGGGCAGGGGGTATACCATTCCATCGCACAGATTATCGCTGAAGAACTGGAAGTTGATCTGTATGGCGTAGATATACAGCTGACACAGGGAGATGAAAAGAAATACGGCAGCCAGCTGACAGGTGGAAGTTCTACGATAAGAGGAAGCTATAAAAACCTGTTGAAATTAAGCGCAACCGCGCGTGAGGTACTGATCATGGCCGCAGCGGCACGATGGGGGGCAGCTCCAACGGAGTGTTATGCAGAAAACGGGCATGTGATCCACCGGGCAACAGGCAAGAAATTCCATTACGGGGAACTGGTGGAAGATGCCGCCAAATTAACTGCCCCAAAAGATGTCAAACTGAAAGCACGGGCAGACTATAAGGTAATTGCCAAGGGTTCTCACCGGAGGGATTCGCCTTTAAAAACAAATGGTGAAGCTGTATTTGGGATTGATAAAAGGATACCGGGACTGCAGTTTGCTACCGTTGAACGTAATCCGCGCCTGCGTGGCAAGCTGAAAAGCTTTGATGCTTCGGCCACGTTAAAAGTTCCGGGCGTAACACGTGTATTTAAGGTAGTGATGGGCGTTTGGGATACTGACCGTGAAGGAGTGGCCGTAGTAGCCACTTCTACCTGGGCAGCGATGCAGGGCAGGAAAGCGCTGCGCATAGAATGGGACGATACGGGCTTCGAGCACATGAGCAGCCCCGAGATCTCTAGTCGTCAACGTGAATTGCTGAAAAGCAGTGAAGGATTATCCCTAATGACGCAGGGCGATCCTACGGGGGTGATCGCCCAGGCAAAAGATAAGCTGGACGTGATCTATGAAACTCCTTATCAGTCGCACAGCTGTATGGAACCCGTCAATTGTATTGCGCATTATCAGGCTGATAAAGTAGAGATCTGGGGCCCGGTCCAGGCACCCAACTGGATACAGGATTATGTGAGCAAGAAACTGGGAATGGAGCGGGAGAAGGTGATTGTGAACATGACTTTTCTGGGTGGGGGTTTCGGCCGCAAGGCCATGCCGGATTATCCCTATGAGGCTGTAATGGTGTCCAAAGAAATCGGTGCCCCTGTACAGGTGGTCTGGACAAGGGAAGATGATGCCACTCAGGGGCCTTACCGCCCGGGTGTTTCCTACCGCTGTGAAGGTGCGGTTGAAAACGGAGGGATCACTGCGCTTAAGTTCAGGATGGCTGGTCAGAACAACGATCACTGGATGAGAGGCGATAACGGCAAGGCCAACAGGAGCACTTCTGAAGGATTTTTAAAGCCCTATTACGATACAATCAAAAATATCAGCTTTGCTGATGTCCCTTTCAGAACACCTATACCTACCAGTTTCTGGCGTTCCGTATATGCATCTACCAATGGCTTTGCCTATGAAAGTTTTCTGGATGAGCTGGCGCATAAAGCACTGAAAGATCCGCTGGACCTGAGAAGGCAGTACCTGAAGGACGAGAGAAGCCAGCGCCTCATCGATAAAATGGAAGAAGTTTCAGGCTGGAAAAGCAGGAAAAAGAATGATGGATATGGTGTGGCAATCACTGAGTGTTTTGCCAGTACTGTGGGGCATATTGTTAAAGTATCCAAAAAAGGTATGTCGGGTATCCATATCGATAAAGTATGGGTGGTAGTGGATTGCGGCTGGTATGTGAATCCTGATATCATCACTGCCCAGGTTGAAGGGAGCGTGGTGATGGCTATAGGCGCGGCAACCATTCATGAGATTACCTTTAAGGATGGCATGGTGGAGCAACGTAACTTCTATGACTACAAAATGCCAAGGATCACGGATATACCTCCAATAGAGGTGCACATTATGGAGAATGATGAGGATGCAGGAGGTATGGGAGAACCGGGTTTGCCAGCATTTGCACCAGCTTTGACAAATGCGATCTTTGACCTGACAGGAAAGCGTATCCGGAAACTTCCTTTTGACCTGACGAAGGTTTAGCGTGTAACAGGGTTGGCAAAAATGGGTGCTGGTTTGGTGTTAATTCATTTTTTCAGAAACAATGATTGATTGGGCATGTTAGTAATCCGTTACTACACTACCTATCAAAATCTATTATTATGAATGAACAAAATCACAAACCTCTTGTCAACCCGAATAACAAATACCCTCAGCCGCCATTTGAAAAACAACCTCAGGAAGCACCGGGATTAGCGTCTAAAATGCAGCCTGTTCCTGATCACGGAGAAGATAGTTATAAAGGATCTGGGAAACTTACCGGCCGTAAGGCATTAATCACCGGTGGAGACTCAGGAATTGGCCGTGCCGCCGCCATCGCATATGCGAGAGAAGGTGCAGATGTGGTGATCAATTATCTGCCCGAGGAGCAATCTGATGCAGATGAAGTGATCGAACTGATCACAGCTGCGGGACGTAAGGGATATGCCATTCCGGGAGATATTACCAGCGAGACCTTTTGCCAGTCATTGGTAAAGGAAGCGGCCGAAAAGCTTGGTGGAATCGATATACTGATCAACAATGCCGGCCGCCAGCAAGCTGTTGATTCCCTTTTAGATCTGTCTTCAGACGGCTTTGATGCTACCATCAAAACCAATATTTATGCACCCTTCTGGATTACAAAAGCTGCTTTGCCTCATTTGCCTGAGGGTGCAGTAATTATCTCAACAACATCCGTACAGGCATATGACCCATCTGAAAATCTTTTTGATTATGCGCAGACAAAAGCTGCCAACGTTGCATTTGTGAAATCCCTGGCTAAACAGCTGGGCCCTAAAGGTATCCGTGTTAACGGCGTTGCCCCGGGGCCGGTATGGACACCTTTACAAACCAGCGGTGGCCAACCGCAGGATGCTATTGTTGAATTTGGCCAAAAGACCCCGCTGGGTCGTCCGGGTCAGCCCGCAGAACTTGCATCGATATTTGTTCAGCTGGCAGACAGTGAGTCCAGTTATACTACAGGACAGGTTTATGGTGCTGCTGGTGGCAGCGGTAATCCTTAAACAGCATAAAAATCATCTTAATTTTAATGAGGCCCTGCTACATCTGTTTTCTGTAAGTAGCAGGGCTTCCTACTAAAATAGTTTTATCGTAAAGCAACGCTTATCTTCGAACATCTGTATTTCTTTAAGCAGATACAACACCTGTCTTTATGCAAAAATATTTAGTCGCCCTGGGCGCATCTGCAGGAGGTTTATCTGCACTTTCAGAATTCTTTGACAATACGATGCCTGATGGTCTTTCGTATGTGATCACCACACATTTGTACCCGCATCAGAAAAGTCTGCTAACAGAAATTATACAGCGGCATAGCGCTATTGAAGTTTGTACGGTGGAAAATCATATGCAGATCAGGTCAAATGTGATTTATGTGATGCCCGAAAATAAGACCATGTCTATCTTTGGCGGAAATCTGGTTTTAACCGACAGGGATTTAGCTGTTAAAAAGAACATGGCAATAGACATCTTTTTCCTGTCTTTAGCTAAGGATACGGAGTTCAAAAAAATCGCAATTATCTTCTCCGGCATGGGAGATGATGGTACAATAGGGGTGAAGGCGCTGTCAAAGACCGGTGCATATATCATTGCCCAGACTCCTCACACAGCCAATCATCAAAGCATGCCTGCCAGTGTGATCGAGGCAGGATACGTTAATGCAATTCTCGACCCTAAATACATGCCAAAGGCGATCATCGAGATGATGCCTTCCCATGAAGAATAATTTACAGGATCAATAAGGTGTATATTCCGGACATGGCTACATGTTATCAATATAGTTACTAAACTCTTCAAGGAAAGACTATACCTGTAAAATTGGTAGTAGAACCTGTAATCTGTATACGTTTCATTTCCGGCAATTACCTCACCTTTATATCACCAAAACTAAATGATCCAGATGATGGGGCATCATAGATCAAATTGACATCCAGAGGCTATAGCGTACCATTGAAAAAATCAATACTTAAACAGATGAAAACGAAGCAATTATTTTTGACAGCATTCATTTTTATGATGATGCTGACAGCAGGACATTTGACGGGATTTGCTCAAGCGCAGGACCATCGTAAAATACGAATCGCGAAGATTGAGGTTTTTCCGAAATACCTGGAAGAATACCGGCTGGCACTGGCTGAACATGCAAAGGTCGCTGTGAAGGTGGAACCGGGAGTAATTGCCTTACAGGCGGTATATGAAAAAGCAAACCCGGCACAGGTTACAGTTTTTGAGATATATGCCAGCGAGGAGGCTTATCAGCAGCATTTAAAGACAGCACACTTTTTAAAATACAAATCCGGAACGCTTAAAATGGTGAAATCACTACAGCTCATTGAGGTTGCTCCGATAGCTCTGGAAAGCAAATTATAAATTTACTGAAGAGAGCCAGTTTCCATTATCGAGAAAGGTATTGCAGACTGGCCTGAACCTGTAACTGATGAACAGTACAGTGCTTTTTAGAAATTAATGGTAATGCTTAATGGACTCTCTGTTGTGGAATAACCAATAACCTGCTCAATTTCCTGCGGGATCATACGGAATGACAAATAATAATTTACTTTTACCTATTCCTGAGAGGGAAATTACAGTAGATCAGTTAACACAAAATCCGTTGTAGGGTTATTACATACTATGAGATTCAGACCATTCTTCTTTTTACCTGTTTTGGTAATTTTAGTGGCCACGAAAGCCCATTCAATTGAAATTGCAGCTGTAGATGGCTTGCAAACTGAGCACCTGATCAATCCTATCGGCATAGATGAGGCACATCCAAGGCTGCAATGGCTGCTGAAAGACAGCAGGCAGGGGGCAAAACAAACTGCTTATCAGCTGATCATAGGTACGGATTCTTCGGCGGTGCTACGTGGCGAAGGCAATAGCTGGGCCACGGCCCAAACTTCTTCGGAAGCTATGCTGGTTGCCTATGACGGTAAGCCTTTAAACCCCTTTACCAGATATTACTGGAAGGTGAAAGTGTGGGACAAGGATAACAAACAGCTCAGTTCTGCAGTATGTTCATTTGAAACCGGAATGATGGGAGAGCGCTGGCGCGGTGCCTGGATCAGTGACAGCAAAGGTATCGAAGCCCGCCCTGCACCTTATTTCAGGAAAGCATTCAGAACAAAGAAAGCCATTAAGTCTGCCCGGGCATATATCGCCGTTGCCGGTTTGTACGAACTGTATTTAAATGGCAGCAAGGTAGGTAACCACCGCCTCGATCCCATGTATACGCGTTTTGACAGGCGCAACCTGTATGTAAGTTATGATGTGACCGCCAGCCTGCAGCAGGGCGAAAATGCCATAGGCGTGCTCCTTGGTAATGGCTGGTACAACCATCAGGCACTGGCTGTCTGGAATTTTGATCGTGCCCCATGGCGCGAGAGGCCGGCTTTTTGCATGGATCTCAGGATCACCTATACCGATGGTACGTCAGAAGTAATCGCCAGCGGCAATGACTGGAAAACTAAAACCGGCCCGATTATCTCCAATAACATCTACACCGGTGAACATTATGACAGCCGTTTGGAGATACCGGGATGGAACAAGCCTGGTTTTGACGATCAGAAATGGGATGGTGTGGCGCTGCGCAGTGCACCATCCAGGCAAATCGTTAGCCAAACCCTGGAGCCTATCCGTAACGTTGAAGAGATCCAGCCGAAAAGTATCAAAAAGATAAACGATACGGTATATCTGGTGGATATGGGCAGAAACATTGCCGGTGTGACCAAACTGAAACTGAATGGCGAAAGGGGAACTGAGGTTAAGATTAAACATGGGGAAAGGCTTTATGCTAACGGGCGCCTGGATATGTCCAATATTGATGTCTACTACCGCCCAAAGGACGATAGCGATCCCTTCCAGACCGATATTGTGATCCTGAACGGTAAACCAGTGGAGTTTATGGCTAAGTTTAACTATAAAGGTTTTCAATTTGTTGAATTGCACAGCAGTAAGCCCATCAAGCTGACAAAGGAGGATGTAAAAGCTTACTTCATGCACAGTGACGTGAAACCGGCAGGTCAGATCGCCTCATCAAACGAAATCATTAACAAAATATGGTGGGCCTCCAATAACTCTTACCTCAGCAATTTATTTGGCTACCCTACAGACTGCCCGCAACGTGAAAAAAACGGCTGGACGGGTGACGGCCATTTTGCCGTGGAGACAGGCCTGTACAATTTTGACGGCATTACCGTTTATGAAAAATGGCTGGCCGACCACCGCGATGAGCAGCAGCCCAATGGGGTATTGCCGGATATCATCCCAACCGGTGGCTGGGGTTACGGAACGGCCAATGGTACAGACTGGACAAGCACGATAGCGATCATCCCCTGGAACCTCTATCTTTTTTATGGCGACAGTAAAGCGCTGGCCGATAACTATAATAACATCAAAGCTTATGTGGATTATGTAGAAAGCATAAGCAAAGGCAGCCTTACCACCTTTGGCCGCGGCGATTGGGTGCCTGTAAAGTCATCCTCTTCACTGGAATACACTTCATCGGTTTATTTCTATACCGATGCGGTCATCATGGCCAAAACAGCCGGGATTTTTGGGAAAAAAGAAGACGAAGCCCATTACCGCGAACTGGCGGCCAGGATCAGGAAAGCGATTAACGACAAGTATTTTAATCCGCAAACCTGCAGCTATGGCAGCGGGGTACAAACCGAATTGAGCATGGCTTTGCAATGGAACGTTGTTCCTGAGGAGTACCGTGCGCAGCTGGCCCAAAATCTTGCCAAAAGGGTGGTGGCCGACAATATGCACCTTGATGTAGGGGTACTGGGGGCAAAAGCGGTACTGAATGCCCTGAGTGAAAACGGACAGGAAGAAATCGCCTATAAACTGGCGGCTCAGCATACTTACCCGTCCTGGGGTTGGTGGATAGCAAATGGTGCTACGACATTACAGGAGAACTGGGATATGAAAGCACCGCGTGACATCTCAGAAAACCACATGATGTTTGGCGAGGTGGGGGGCTGGTTCTTCAAAGGCCTTGGCGGTATTAAGCCTGACGAAGCTGCACCGGGCTTCAAAAACGTATTGCTCCGTCCAAACTTTGTTGAAGGGCTTGACCGTTTGTCAGCAGCATACGACAGCCCATATGGTAAGATCTCTTCATCCTGGAAACGCAGTGGCAAAGGGATCGAATATAAAGTAGTTATTCCGGCGAACAGCAGCGCTGATTTCAGGTGGTCAGCAGCAGAAAAGAGAAGTGTATATCTGGAAGGAAAGAAAATTGACAATAATTACCACTTAAACGCGGGGACTTATCAGTTTATCATCAAATAACCCGCTTTTTTGGCGTTAAAATTTCGCATGCATTGGCAAGCCGGAGACCGTTCAGTTTATCGTTCGGTCTCCGGCTTTTGTTTTCGGTATATTTATCAGATTCCACTATCTTTGCCGCTTAATTAAATATCCTCATTTCGTGATTAATGTAAATAATATCTCCGTTTCATTTGGTGGAACTAACCTGTTTAGTGATGTCACCTTTTCGATCAATGAAAACGATAAAATAGCCCTGATGGGTAAAAATGGTGCAGGCAAGTCTACCATCTTAAAAATTATTGCCGGTGCTACAAAACCTACTTCGGGTACCGTGACGGGCCCCAAAGATGCTGTCATTGCATATTTGCCGCAGCATTTGCTGACGCAGGACAACGTAACCGTTTTTGAAGAAACGTCAAAAGCTTTTCAGGAAATGCAGCACATGCAAAAGGAACTGGACGAGCTGAATGAGCAGCTGACGATCAGGACTGACTATGAAAGCGATGATTACATGAAGTTGATTGAGCGTGTATCAGAACTGAGCGAGCAGTTTTATTCGGTAGAAGAGGTTAACTATGATGCTGAGGTAGAAAAAGTATTAAAAGGACTGGGCTTTGAGCGCAAAGACTTTAACCGTCAGACTTCAGAGTTTTCGGGCGGATGGCGCATGCGGATTGAGCTGGCCAAAATCCTGTTGAAGAAACCCGATCTGATTTTGCTCGATGAGCCTACCAACCATATGGATATTGAAAGTATTCAGTGGCTGGAAGATTTCCTGATGAACTCTGCCAAAGCAGTGATGGTAATCTCCCACGACCGTACTTTTGTAGATAACATTACCAACCGCACCATTGAGGTGACGATGGGCCGTATATATGATTATAAAGCCAAGTACAGCCATTACCTGCAGCTGCGTGCCGACCGTCGCGTACATCAGCTAAAAGCTTACGAAGAACAACAACGCTTTATCGCGGATAACCAGGAGTTTATTGATCGTTTCAGGGGCACATACTCCAAAACTTTGCAGGTGCAGTCGCGCGTAAAAATGCTCGAAAAGCTTGAGGTGATCGAGATTGATGAAGTGGATACCTCGGCCTTGCGCCTGAAGTTTCCGCCATCGCCGCGTTCAGGCCAGTACCCTGTAATTGTAGAAGAGCTGACCAAAGCTTATGGCGATCATGTGGTATTCGAAAAAGCATCCATGGTCATAGAGCGGGGAGAAAAGGTTGCTTTTGTGGGTAAAAATGGTGAAGGCAAGTCAACGATGATCAAAGCCTTTATGAACGAGATTGATTTTGAAGGCGGGCTAAAAGTTGGCCACAATGCCAAAATTGGTTACTTCGCTCAAAACCAGGCGGCATTGCTGGATGAGAATTTAACGGTATTCGAAACGATTGACCAGATTCCTTTAAGCGACGGGAGTATCAAAATCAAAGATCTCCTGGGTGCCTTTATGTTTAGCGGTGATGATACCACTAAAAAGGTGAAGGTACTTTCAGGCGGTGAGAAAACGCGTTTGGCGATGATTAAACTGTTGCTCGAACCGGTAAACGTACTGATCCTGGATGAGCCGACAAACCACCTGGACATGAAGACCAAAGATATTATCAAAGATGCCCTTAAAGATTTTGATGGCACGCTGATCCTGGTGTCTCACGACAGGGATTTTCTGGACGGACTGGCTGAGAAGGTTTTTGAATTTGGTAATAAGCGTGTTCGCGAACATTTCGAAGATATCAAAGGTTTCCTGGCGTATAAGAAAATGAACAGCCTGAAAGAGATTGAAGAAGGTAAGTCAACTTTATAGCTGGTTGCTCTGACATTGATTGTCAATATTCCAATTACAAAAAACAATATGGATTAGCCGATGTTAAGACTGTACAAAAACCTAATTAAAGAAAAACATTATGGCAACTACAGAAAATGCAACAGGAGTATTAAACGATCTGATTGAAATTAACAATGATAGAGTAGCAGGATTTGAAAAAGCTATTTCTGATATCAATGATGAGAATATTGACCTGAAAGCTTTATTTCAGGGATACGCAGAACAAAGCCGTAAAAACGGTCAGGAATTGGCTGCTATAGTTGGGTCAGTAGATGACGTTGAAACCGGAAATAGCGTAAGCGGCACATTACACCGTGCATGGATTGATGTTAAAGCCTTGTTTGGTGGCAGTGACCGTGCAAGTATTTTATCAGAAGCAGAACGTGGTGAAGATGCGATTAAAAAAGCTTACAAAGATGCTTTGGAAGGCGGAGAGTTACCAGCTCATGCTGTGGAGACTGTAACTAGTCAGGCATCAGGTATCAAAGCTGCTCATGACGAGATCAAAGCGCTTCGTGATGCTGCCAAATTATAATTGAGAGAATGATAAGGAAGGCCACCATTTTGGTGGCCTTTTTTTTTGAAAAATCTTTTAAATGCGTTCAACATCAAAGTTTACGCTTGCTTCAGGAAGCCGTCACCTTTTTGATGAGAATTAACACCTGGTATTTTATGAAATAGCCCTCTTTTTTGTCTGCACATTCATCAGTACGATGGCAGTGATGATCAGAATTATGCCACACCATTGTATGAGCTGCACAGGTTCATGCAGGAGGATATAGGCGAAAATAACAGATACGGGTAATTCTATAGAGGCGACAATCGTTCCCAAACCTATGCCGGTATGCGGCATGCCACTGGTAAAGAGCAAAGGGGGAAGAATAGTGCCGAAGAAAGCGAGAAATAGTCCCCATGGCCAAAATATATGGAAGTTAAAGGACTGGTAAGAAGTGGTTGAAAAGATCAGGGTAATGATCACCAGGCCACCGGCCAATAACCACAAACTCCGTTTGATGGGCGGCAAATCAACGGCAATACTATTAGATGAATATAAGGAAAGCGTGTAGGACAGGCCTGCCGCAAATCCCCAGGCTATTCCTTTCCAGTTGAGCGTTTCTATACCTGAAAAGATATTTGTTGCCAATCCTGTACCCACGAGCACAATCACAGTGGCCATCAGTTTTTTTGATGAAGGCCATTTACGCTCTACAACTGCCTCGAGGAACAAGCCCATCCATACAGACTGCATCAGCAATACAATAGCGACAGAAACCGGAATATATTTTACCGAAAAATAGTAGAATACGCTCGTTAGCCCTAAAGAGGTGCCACCAAGCATCAGGCTCAATTTATTCTTAAGCGGTACACGCCTTTTTTCAGTACCTTTTTCTTTGCTTTTAAAGAGCAGGTTCAGCAGGATCATTCCTGCCAGCCCTACAGAAAACTGGGAAGTGCTTACTTCTGCTGTACTGTAGCCATGTTGATAAGCCATTTTCACTACTGTGGCCAATGCGCCATAACTTGCAGCACCCATTCCAACCAGCAGTGCACCTTTAACTATATTCTTTTCCATTTTGCTGCAAAGGACGGTAATCTGAGATCAATCTTTGCTATCTGAATGTAAGGTTCAGTTTTTTGGCATTCTGGCAGGGTATAGCCTATGTCCAGAATCCCTTCACCTGGATATGGCTATGTCCCATGCGCTTTAACTGCCTGCGCAACGCCACCACCATCTGGTTATTTCCAATCAGGTAAAACCAGGTATGGGCGGTACAATAACCTTGTTTGATCAACCAGCCTGCCATCTCCTCAATCGATGACATGGTATTTAAAGCAGGGGAGTAGTTTTCGTGCAGCAATTGCCCGGCTTCGTTATTGTCAATCACTACGGCACTTTCAAAGCGGCTTACAGGTACGGTGAGCTGCTGCAGAGCTAACAGGTGCCCGATTCCGCTGGCATCGCCAAGGCCAACCACGAAATCTGTGGGGTGGGGCGACTGGCGTGTGCTGTCTGTCGCCAGATAATGAACAGTATCTCCTGTACGCAGTTTTTTTGCCCAGTGGCTGCCTGCGCCCTGATGATCGGCATCAATCAATACGGAGCAGGTGGAGGTTTCTGTATCCCATCCAAATGGGGTGTAATCCCGGAAACTGAAATCATCTACGCGGAACTTGATGTAGGGTACGTGGTTCCATTGCTGCATATTTACCTGAGGCAAATGCAGCTCTATTTCTATCAGGCCTGATGACTCCCATGTGCGCACATCCGTTACCCTGCCCGTCTTGAGCAACTGGTTTTCAATCAGTTTTCCGGCTTTGTTTTTGATTTGTTTAATGAATGATATTTCCATGTAGTTGTCTTTTGATACTACAAAGGAACCGCGTTTTATATGCCTGTGAAATAGCATATTCGCTGTAATGATAGGACTATTTCCGGTATTGCTGCCTGAAGGTAACGGCGGAAATGCCGGTAGCTTTCCGGAATAGTCTGGAGAAATACGAATGATCGTCGTAACCCAGGGTATGGGCAATCTGTTTTACGCTGAGCTGGCTGTAATACAATAACCGTTTGGCTTCCATGATGACCTCCTGCAAGATCCAGTAGCTTGCAGGGAAGCCAGTTTGCTTTTTAAGTACCTCGCTCAGGTAGGATTCTGATATGTTTAACAGATAAGCATAATGAGAAGGACTTTTACTGGATGTTAATTCTGTATTGAGCAACTGTTTGAACTGGCTTGCGAGCAGGGCAGGGCGTGACACTTTGAGGTTACGGCCAATTGACAGGTTATAATATCCCGCTGCAATGGTGATGAAAGAATGCAGGAGCGCCTGTACGATAGGCATGTAAAAGGAATTGGCATTTTCATCGCTGTATTTCTTGCTGAGCAGGGTTAACAGCGTGGTGCACTGTTCCAGTTCTGTGGCATCAAGAGGGTAGGGCTGCTGTACCATCAGCTGCCCCTCAAACACGTTTCTGCATTCCTGTGGTACCAGTCCGGTATCAACGGCGATAAACCAGCCGGAGGCAATATCGCTCCTGATGCGGTAATGTACCTGGCCGGGCAGCACGTAATACAGTAAGCTTCCGTTCAGCTGAACTTCCTGAAAATCCATCATCATTGACCCCGTACCTTGTTCGAGCACAAAGAATATATAATGATCATCCCGGTGTGCGCCCATGACTGACGGATCATCTTTGTACTCATTTTTCCTGAAATACTTGATCTGTAACCCCTGGGTTGTTCTATCCTGTAATATATGTATCGGGATATGGTTCATTGCGCAAAGCTACGGTTTGCTTTGGCTATCTTCAAAGGTAGGGCCGTATAAGCCCGGAACTTTGTTTCCTGTTGCGCGCAGATATACGATCATTTCCCCGCGGTGGTGATAAATGTGGTTAAAGAGAAAGCTCCGCGCTACCGTTCCTCTCGGGATTGGGCCAAGTACCGTTTTTTCTCCAATCTTCATCGTCCAGTCCCCGCTCAATTTATCCTCAGTAAGCGATTGCAGTGCAGCCCTGGCTTTCTCTACATTACGCTCAAAAAAATCCAGGGTAGATTTGATATTGCCCGGCTCGCTACGCTGAGGCTGATCTGCGGCCATATCATAGACATCTGTAGTGAGTGTGCCCACATACCAGTAGTAAATGGTGGCAATATGTTGTGCCAGCTGCCCCATTGTCCATGAAGTTTCGGATGGCCGGTAAGCAAGGTCCTTTTGTGGAACCGCCTGTAATAATTTACGGGTGCTTTTTACTTCGTTTTCAAATTCCTGGTTAAGATAGTTCAGTATCATACCCTTATAGTTTGGTTAAAAATATAATACTATCAACAACATTTTGAAAAACAAAAATGTTTAAAAACGTTCTGATTCATTTTGTAATCCCGTTTCGCGGCTGTCTTTTGTCTTGATCTTATTGCTCCCAAAGCGATAGCTGAAATTAAGGCGTACCTGACGGCTTTCACCTCTGAAAGTGGTGTGAAGCAGCAGGTTGTTCAGCTGTGCATCTGTATTGATCCTGTTTGTCCAGAACAGATCAGATACCGCCAGCTTAAGTGTTGCCTTGTCTTTCATGATGTTCTTCTGCAGGCCCAGGTCAACCTGTGAATTGCTTTTAACATAGGTATTTAAACCACTGATGTTTTTGGAATTCACTACTCCTGAAACCTCAGCACTGATGTGGCCGGGAAGCTTGAAGGTCTGCTGCACATTTAAGGTACCTGCAAAGCGGCTGCGGTTATAATCTCCAAAGTCAATGGTGCCCACCTTATTCTGGATGCGGTATCCAATACCTGTAAGGCTCATGTTCCACCAATCGGCTACAGTAACCTGTTGTGTCACGCTGAGGCTGATATTGTTGCGCAAGCCAATATTCCTCGGGATGGTGTAAGTGTTGGTATCCCCGGCGATCTCTGTGATCACACTGTTGAGATTGCTGGTATGCGTATAACTTGCGGATACTGCAGTACTTTGATAACTGTATTGAAGTGCCAGGGTATTGGCATATTGCGGCTGTAAAAATGGATTGCCCCTCCATGATGAAAGTTCATCAACAGGATAGGAAAAGGGGTTGAGATTGTTGTATGCAGGCCGGTCGATACGGCGTGCAAAGCTTAAATTGTAGCTTCCGGAATGACTGGTTTTGAAGGTCAGGGCTGTTGTAGGAAAGATATTTAAATAATTTCTGACTACTGAAGCGGGAACCTGACTGCTGCCTTCCCTTGGCTGGAGCTCGCCGGTAGAATGCGTGTTTTCCAGTCGTACACCAATATCCAGATTCAACTTTGAGGATAGAGGTGTCTCATACTTTAAATATCCTGCGCTGATCTGTTCATGAAAGTTGAAGGTATTGGAAAGGTTCACATCGATCACATTGACCGGGCCGTTTGCATCATACTGATTGAACACATTATCTGCACTCACATCAGAGTACTTTGCACCGGCCAGCATTTTTCCCTTCCCTATAGGAAAACCATAATCTGCCTTGAGTGCATATAATTTGATATCCCTGCTGTTGGAAACCAAAAAATTGTTGGAAGACTGAAAGGCACCGGCGGGCGAGTAGTAGCTGTTTGTGCTCAGGTTGTCGGTCGAAGCATCAAAGATCCCATAATCCGCATCCAGATCGAGGGTAGTTTGATTGCTGCCTTTGTAACGGTAATTGATATTGGCATTGTACCTTTTGGCAATCTGTTCGGGATAAGTGCTTTCACTTCTGAGTGTCTGCAGCAGCTGTCCGGATGCCTGGTCAAAAATGCGGGTGACCGGGATAATGACACCGCCGCCGCTCGAAACATTACCGTTCATTACTATTCCCAGGGTTTTTGTGGAGTCTATGGCATAATCTGCTCCCAGGGTTCCCCCCATTTGATGCTGTTTATCCGTATCATGGCTGTTATTCAGATATATCTTTCCATTTATTGTCCGGTCATTGTCGTAATCCATTGCATAATGGCCGAATCTGTGGTTGTAGCTGCCAAACAGGTTGAGTTTTCCCTTACGGAAATTGAGGTTCATATTGGTGTTCTGCTTAATGGTTTTACCATAGGCAAGCCCGTTGTTGATACTGCCGTTAAAACCTTCGGTAAGGGATTTCTGCAGGACCAGGTTGATGATCCCCCCGGTGCCGGCAGCATCATATTCTGCAGATGGGTTTTTAATGATTTCAATGGTTTTTAAGTCTGAAGCCGCGATTGATTTGAGCAGTGAAGCCAGTTCTTCGGCCTGTAAATAGGTTTGTCTGCCATTGATCATGATCAGCGCACCGGAAGAGCCATTTAACGTGACGGTATTATCCTGATTGACAATCACACCAGGGGTTTTCTTCAGGGCTTCGAGTGCAGTAATGCCCTGTGCAGTGATACTTTTCTGGATATCATAAACCATTTTCCGTCCATCGATCCTGATCAGCGGTTTGTTGCCGGAACTTTGGATCACCACTTCCTTTAAACTGCGGGCAGCAGTTTGAACCCTGATCATTCCCAGATCTGTATCAGCTGTAATTTTCAGCAGGTCGGTCTGATAGGCAAGGGCACCTAAATAACTGACGGAAATCACATAGCTTCCTGCGGCTGCCGTAAAGGAAAAAGTTCCGTCAGGACTGCTCAGTGCCTGGTTGATTACCTGACCATTATTGCCGTCTTTAAGAGATATCGTTGCCCCGTCTATCGCTTCGTTATTCGAATTTTTGATCACGCCTTTTACTATGTTGGCGGTATTGCTTTGTGAAAAGCTTTTTGAAAAAAGAAAGCTGAGCAGGAGGAATAAAAAATAAGTTGGCTTAGGAGCAGATCTCATGACTGAATTTTAAATTGGGCGTGGGTATTATTTATTTCTTTTTGTCTCTTCTGCATTCCCTGTTTGCCGGGTTTGCTGTCTGGCCTTATCATTTCCAAAAACGTAGCGTACACTCAATCGTAACTGCCGGGAGTCATAATAGTTTTCATAGGATTGTTTGATGTGATTGACCAGTAAGGTATAGCGGTATTGATTGGATTTTAACACATCAGTTATACCAAGCGTCAGCTGGACGTGCTTTTTGAGCAGCAGCAGCTTTGTGCCTGCATTAAGATTATACCGGCCATTACTGATCTGCAATCCCTCCACACTGCTGAACTGATACCAGAAGGTCAGTTCAGCGGCAAAAGTTTTGTCTTTTACAAAGTAAATTTCATTGCTGGTAGAGATGTATGCGCTCAAACGTGCCAGTGAAGGAACAATTCCCTGAAGGAATGATGCTGAACGGTGATATATCAAATCAAATTCATTGTTGCTCTGCATCCAGTTTATTTTTGTGACCGAAACGGAATTACTCAATTGATAGTTATAGCTACGGATGAAATTGATGGGTTTTGCTACCTGCAGATTTGATAAGGTATCTGTAAAATTTATAGTATTGTATCCATTATTCGTGCGGCTATAGGACAAGGTAGTTATAATTAAGTTTTTATAAGAATGTGATAATTCAAAGTTGTCATTGAAAGATGGTTTTAAAAATGGGTTTCCTTCCAAATAGGCATATTGGTTACTATACCATCTGAAGGGATTTAAACTTTTATAAGGCGGACGGTTGATCCTTTTACCATAACTAAAGGAAATATTTCGCAGCTCGTTAATGCGGTAACTTAAAAATGCGGTGGGAAACAGCCGGAAATAACTGTTGATTTCAGCCTGGTTTGTACCGGAAGAAACACCATTTGTTTGGGTATATTCTCCACGTAAACCAATTTGTGCAGTCCACTTTTTATAGCTTCTGTTTAAACTGACATAGGCGGCCTGGGTGTTCTCAAGATATTTAAAGATATTGAACTGATCCTGATCGATGATGTACAGATCATTTTGCTGCCTGTAAAAAGAGATATCACTGAGGTTCCGGATGAAGCTCAGCTTGCCGCCAAATGCTATCCTGTTTGACCGGATGGGCATATCCATATCTGCTTTAATCGTATAGGCCGATACATGTTGATTACTTGCCGACAAATATTGTGCATAAGAACCCTCCCGTAACTGATCAACATCAATATAGGTATGGTTATCAAACTGACGCCAGCTATCGCTTTTACTGGCAAACCAGTCTGCATTGATCATCAACTGCTTACCATTGGTATCAATATATTTCTTAAAAAACAGGTTGGCCGAATGAAATGAAGAGTAGATTTTTGCATTGGCATCTGATATCAGGATAGAGTCTGCGCTGCCGCTGGTGTGGTATATATTGCTCGTAATCTTTTCATAGGAATGGAAATCAGTATAGCTTCCGTTATACAGGCCCCCGATCAAAACCTTTTTTGATATCCTGTAATCTACCTGTAACTGGCCGCTCAGGATTTTTCTGAAATTCCGGTACCTGTTCATGATATCCCAGGTTTGTCCGGGGTAGGACAATACAGATCTTTCTGAAGGATATACAGATCCGTTTCGGACAGCTAAGTTTGATGAAGCACTTAGTTTTTTATTGCGGTAACTGAGATCTGCGCCGCCAGCAAATGTGGGATAACTTGCGATACTGTAACTCTGATTGGCTGAACCCTGCAGGCCATCTGTAGCCGGCTTTTTTAAAATGATATTGATCAGGCCGTTATTGCCCTGGGCGTCATATTTTGCAGAGGGATGGCTGATGATCTCAATGGTAGAAATCTGATCTGATGAAATAGACTTCAGATATGAAAATAGGTCATCTCCGCTTAAATAAATAAGCCGGTCGCCGATCATGATACCAACACTCCCTTTGCCAATGAGCGATATGGAATTGTTATCTACCCTGATTCCCGGGATTTTTTCAAGTAATTGTAATGCATCTCCGCCCGTTCCTGAAATGCTCTTCTCTGCATTAAATATCATCCTGTCGATCTTTTTTTCAATCAGCTGTTTTTGCCCTGTGATATGTATTTCTTTGAGCTGCTGAACTGGTGGCCGGGGCCTGCGCAGGGTATCCCGCGGGGAAACCGGCTTCACTTCCTGAGATTTCGCAGCAACAGGGCAGATCAATATGATGCAGAGAATTGATCTCAGGTACATCATTTTTGATGCTGTGCTTGGGCGTCCCTTGAGGCAATAACGGAATTTACAATGGCCATGGCAAGTTCATTTTGATGGGGCCCGCTGCTGATATAATTTTTGTCGCTGGCGTTGCTCAGGTATCCTAATTCTAGCATTACGCTGGGAGCCGTACTGTGTTCAAGCAGATAGCTGCCGGTAACTTCCCTGGATATATTTTTAGTGTGGATACCCTGTAACAGGCGGAGGTTTTGATAAAGATGATCAATCAGGTCTTTGGTCATGGCACGTCTGGAGGGAATGGGCGAATTGCCCGAAAGGATTTCTATACCGCTCATACCAGGATCTGCGGAGCTGTTGTAATGGATGGAAATCAAAATATCTCCTCTAGTATTTCCTCTGTTTTTCAGGCTGACAGATGAATCGTCATTCCTGGTGCTGATCACTTTCAATCCTCTGGATGCAGCAAGTGATCCGATTTTTTTAACAAAAGACAGGGTAAGTTGTTTTTCCGTAACACTGCCGGATCGGGCACCTGCATCCGTACCACCATGCCCTGCATCGAGGATTAAGGTATAAGCAGGCTCAGATAAAGGGTAGGCCGCAACAACCCTGATGGAAAAAACCGAGATCAGGCTGAGGCATACTGGTATTGCACATGCATAGGCTGAAACAGACCATATGGTTGAGCGGTCAGACAAAAGCATCTGTATCCGTTCTTTAACGGGGTGTTTTCCGAAATAATGAGTAAATACATGGTTTGGCCTGCTGCCGGCCATTCTGATCAGCAGCTGTGCATATGTTTTTATTCCTTCTGTTTTTAGGGCAGCCCCGTCAGCTTCATATTCATGGGCTTGTTCCAATGCCATATCGTACAGATAAATCAGCGGATTGAACCACAGTATAGTTTTGCATATCAACAGGAACAACTTGTCTGCTGAGTGCCATTGTCTGGCATGGACAAGCTCATGCTGTAAAAGCATTTCGGTTTCTTCAGCACTGACCGTTGTGGGATCTATAAATACATAGTGAAAGAAAGAACAATTCACAAAACCACTGTACTTATATATTACTGTGAGGCCATTGATCTGTTCTGATACTTTTCGGGTATGTTTCAAAAGTTCAAAAACTGCGCTTAAACCTTTTGCCAGTAATAGCAAGGCGACAATGGTGTAGCCATAGAAAATGAGATCAGTGAGGCTAAATGCCGCGTGATTATTACTGACAATGGGATTTGCAGATACGGTTTTTAAGTGCTCAACCTGATCAGCTATTCTGGAAGGAGCGGGGAGACTGACCTCTGTCTGCTGCACTTCAATATTGACCGTCGGTATGACAAAACTGAACAGCAGGGCGGAAAGCAAGTATATCCTGTTCAGTTTAAAGAAGGTTAGCCGCTTCAAAAAAATGGCGTACAGGGCATAAAATGCCCAAGAGCTGAGGCTAACCTCAAACAGATAAATCAAAAATTTCAGTTGCCACATTTTTTATTGATTAATTCGTTCAGTTCATCAATATCCCTGTCGCTTAATTTTTGTTCCCTGACCATAAAAGACAGGAGGCTGGCGGGAGAATTATCAAAGTATCCGCTGAGTATTTTTGAAAAGGTGATTTTAGTGTAATCCTCTTTGCTGATAGCCGGGAAGTATTCATATGTCTTGCCGTAGGCTTTATAGGAGAGGTAACCTTTCTTTGCCAGAATTCTTACAATGGATGAAATTGTATTGTAGGGTGGTTTAGGTTCTTCGTTCAGTTCATCGATGATATCTTTGACAAATGCAGTTCCTAACTTCCATAAAACCTGCATGATACGCTCTTCTGTTTTGGTGAGTTCTTCCATTTCGCTAACATATAACTTATTTTGCAGTTATACAACTTAAAATTACATTATATCTTTTTGGAATACACGGAGGGATACCTGATCTGAAATAAAAAATCCCCGTATAATTTAATCATACAGGGAAATAAATGCTTTTGCAGTTGGCCTGATTATTATACAGCCTGCTGTCTGTCATTTTCCAGTGCATCAACCAGCAGTCTGGCTAATTCCTGATCTGATGAAGGGTTCTGACCGGTGATCAGTTCTCTGTCCTGTACTACATGTGGAGTAAAGATACCAGTTGCAGCATATTCCATCACACCACCGGCGATGCTCAATGCATCGGCAACATAATAAGGTACCTTTCTGTCACCAAGCAGATGTTTTTCTGCATAATGTTCTTCGTCATTGGAAATTACGGTCATGCGGTAACCTTTGTAGATCCAGTCTTCTGCTAATTTTTTAGCCGTGTCAACGTCTCCGGAAACCAGGGATTTACGGTAATCAACGGCATGGGTAATGGCTGCAGTAATTGCAACAGGTCCATGACATAACAGGGCAGTAGGTTTTGCATGGGTATGGAAGTAACGGAGGATTTCGCCAAGGCCAGTATCCTGCATCAGGTCTGCCATAGGTGCGTGCCCGCCCGGGAGGAATACAGCGGCAAAGTGGTCAAGCCCATTCTCAATGGCAGCGCGCAGGGTAACCGGGTTTTGCATAGCGGGATGGAGGTTAACAAAATCAACGGCATGCTCAAATGCTGTTTGATCGTTATGGAAATGGGAGATATCCAGCGAATGTTCATCTACTGAGGGCTGATTACCTTTAGGCGTGGCTAGTAGTATGTCATAACCTGCTGCTAATACTGCCTGTACAGGAACTGTTAGCTCATTAAGAAAATAACCGGTTTTAACTGGCTTGCCATCTTTGAGTTCAAATGAATCGATGCTTGATGCCACAACGAGCACTGTGCCTTTTTTTGAAATGCTATTCATCATGTTTGAATTAATGTATATCAAATTTCTGAATAGCCAGAGCCCTTAGCTATATGAAAACCAAAGGATAAAGTATGAAAATCAAATGTCAGGCAACAGCACTATCATACTGTAAAATGAGTGATGCAACGCTTTTTTCGATATCATAGTAATCGCTGATAGCCTTGCTTAAGGCCATACGGTAATTGTAACCGCTGCTGCCGGTACTTTTAGCCTGAAGGACAAGGTCATTGTTGTTGATAAATTCGAGTGAGATATTATACGAGCCGACCAGATGGGTAAAAGGAACCTGTCTGTCTATACTTGATTTCAAATTTTGCCTGATTGAAAAACAAAGTTTTTCAACTTCTCTTTCTGAATTATACATAATTACCTGTTTAAAGGTAATATTGCAATATCTTTGCCAAGTTAAAATTGCGGATTATTGGTGCTCAAATGTATCGCTTAAGCAGGATGTGTCTGGAAAATAATACATTATCTGTATTGATAATACCATTTAGCACTGGGCAGCCCGATTTGTATGGTTGATACAGCTATCAGGTTAAGAGGTGTACAGTATACGCAAATTGGGTACTGAATTACTCAATCTTTATGCTTTTCTTGGGCGTTTGGGCCTTACCACTCCGGTTGGCCTGTCAACTTTAACATAGGATGGCTTAGGTTGTGCCGGACGAAATGGTTTTTTCGCAGGCGGAGCCGGTTCTGCTTCATCATTTACTTTTAATGTTAATGTTTGTCCTGCTAAACTTCTGCCGTTTAATGCTTCTACTGCATTGTTTGCATCTGCAAGGCTTTTCATTTCTAAAAATGCATATCCTTTACAGATCCCCGTTTTTTTGTCCCTCACTATTTTAACAGTATTAACGGTTCCGTGTAAGGCAACTAACTGTACAAGTTCAAGTTCTGTATAATTGAGCGGAAAGCCCCCTATAAATAATTTAACCATTATTGATTAATAAACTTTAATTTCTTTTGCTGTTGAATCTATATTGATACTTCAAAACTAAGCATATAATTATAGATTTTATCAGCCGGAAAACACTTAATCATGTAATAGTTTAAGAATCTGCCATCTAATTTCAGTTTTTTACCGCTAGTGATGAATATTGTTCCAACCTCATTCGACAAATATGCGAGGATGGAGTTAGGGGGATTGATTTCATTGTTCGTGAAAACTAAGAAATTATTCAAATGAAAAGATTAAATGCTTTATAGTTCATTGCGCATATAATCTGTAATATTTTTACCCAGTTCTTGCAAACATAATTTGGTTCCACAACTTTAATAACTATATTGAGCCATTATTTTAAACAATTTATTACAATGAAAAACGGTACAGTAAAATTTTTTAACACTGAAAAAGGCTTTGGCTTTATTAAAGACGAAAACGGAAAAGAAATCTTTGTTCACGTTTCTGGTCTGATTGACGAGATTCGCGAAAATGATGAAGTAGAATACGAAGAACAAGAAGGCAAAAAAGGCCTGAATGCAGTAAACGTAAAACTTGTTTAATCGAATAGGTTAGCTTTGCTCATGCGGGACAGATATATGCATACTTGTCCCGCATGATTTTCTGTCATTACAGGCATTTCTGTAATACCCACCCGATGGATTTATGATCTGTTAAATCCTATCCGGCTCAGTACATTCAGACCGGAAAAATTGCCCTGAATATTCAATTTCCTGATACAGTTTGATTTTCGAATCTCTGGCCCCATCTTCGTGTCATGGTCCTTAGCTGATTTACTGTAAACTGGTAAAGAATCCAAAATAAAACCCCTGAAATACACGTCGGCTTTCAGGGGTTTTATTTTGGGTTTTATAGCGATATTTAGTAACCTGGGTTTGCGTTTCCTCCCGCCAGATTGGGATCTACCACTGTTTCACTATAAGGTATAGGGAACAGGTACAAATGTTTATCAGGAAGGGATAAAACAGTTTGTGCCCTGTCTGTCCTCACGAGGTTAAACCAGCGGTCGGCCTCAAAAGGAAACTCCACCCTGCGTTCGTTCTCAATGGCCAGCAGCAGGGCGTCAAGCGTGGCTGCGGTGGTAGCAGCAATACCAGCACGGTCGCGCACAGCATTTAAATCTGTAAGTGCTGTAGCCAGGTTTCCCTGTCTTGCCCTTGCTTCGGAACGGATAAAATAGAGTTCTGCTATGCGGATGATATAAGCCGGATCTGTACCCAGGGGCGTTCGGTAATACAGTTTGCCGTACCAGAGGTTTCCCGGAGCGGCAGTTTGTGCGATCAGGCTGTTGCGGCCGCCGCCAATAAGAGGATTGTTCAGCAGGCCAACCAGCACATCTGACGGTGCCCATTCGCGGCGCCCCCCCAATACAG
>Ga0163161_10000908_pt1 | contig 22914 bp, 20 predicted proteins | sample S45metaG_FD_129847 | JGI IMG/M metagenome (GOLD analysis project Ga0163161, IMG submission 129847) | Switchgrass rhizosphere microbial communities from Kellogg Biological Station, Michigan, USA - S4-5 metaG | ecosystem: Host-associated > Plants > Roots > Rhizosphere > Soil | place: USA... | reverse complement strand
GCGGTCCTGATCATCACAGTCTGGTCACTGTTCCTCGCAGCTTCCATTCTTCTATTCTGTAGAGCAGTCAGTACTTCCTTTGGGTTTTGTAACTCGCCGGATCCGGCAACGATCATGTCCCATGGAACGGTAATTTTATAATCAAAATCCCCATATTCCAGGTAAAACTCTCCACTGCCTAAAAATGGCAGCGTGTCCCATCCCCTGGAGTCGTCATAAACACACATTCTGGGATACCACTGTGCAATTTCGAAGATTTTACCATTTTTTGTGGCAGCAAAATCTGTACGGTTGCCAAAAGCTCCCGGTACAGTATATGCATATTCGATCAGAACATTAATTTTGGCGCCCCCTGCTGCCAGGTCTTCAGGTAAACGGATCTGCATCCTGGTATCAGTGATGACATAATTTGCAGGTTGTTTTTTGCCGTTGATGATCAGCTGCACAGATTTAAACTGGTTGCCTTCTGTACTGTCATCAAAACTATATCCCGCACCGGTAAATTTAGCACGTGCCCCCTTTTTATAAATCTGCTGATCTATCTGCAACCAAAGGGAACTCAGCACATTTGGGCTGTTATTGGTATACGTAATATTTTCTGTAGCTGTCAGCGTATTGGCGATTGTATCAATCGTTGCACTGATCTGGTAATCGGCATGATTTTGCCAGTATTTAGGTCCCGGTCTTCCTTCTGCCGTGCGGTATTCATCGCCCCTTTGGGAGTAGAAATTGGGGGAGAAAATCCCTGAAGGCTGGTAGTTTCCAGGGGAAGGCTTTATTTGCGCATAAGCTGAAGATAGCATAGCGCTGCATAGCGTAATGAGTAAGAGATTTTGCTTCATGTTCTTAATTCGGAAAGCTAAAGTACTCAATGAAATTCCAAATCAAAATCCTTATTTCATCAAAATCGGCTGATGAAGCATCAAATCTATATCAGGCAACCAGACTAAGTTCCAGCTCCAGCATCTCTACCACACGCTTGCAAAGCACTCTCATTCTTTGCTTCTGGCTGGATGTCAGGTCTTTCGGCACCCTGCCCATCACACAGATACTTCCAATTGTAATACCTGATTGGGTAATGAGTGGCATACCGGCATAAAAACGGATGAAAGGTGCATTTACCACAAGCGGATTATCGTAAAAACGCTGGTCTTTGAGCGCATTAGGGATGATCATCATCTGACTTCCTGAAGAGATATACTGGCAAAAGGTATCTTCCTTTATCATTTCATTCATATTGGTCCCTACCTTAAATTTGATATGATGTTTGTCCCTGTCAATAAGGTTGATCATTGCGATGGGAGTCTGGCAGATGAAAGAAGCCAGTTCGGCCATCTCCTGAAGTTCCTTTTTTCTGATGATTTCTTTTTCTAAAAAACGTTGTATTGTATAAAAATTTTCAGTTTGAGTTGAGCGCATTTCAATGATATTTATATTGCCTTTAGTAAACTGATTATCAAGCTAAAATGTTTTATCTTCCTGTAAATAGTCTTATTTTGATCACATATATAGGTGTTCTATAATACAGCGAAACTATCTGGATAATTACGCCTGATATTGAATAAACAATTGACTTTGAGGAAAAACGTGAAATCACAAGCTGTATTTGCCTGATTGGGGCAGGTAAAAGAAGCGATTGAATACAAATTGCTTTATTTACAGGTTTTTTTTTTCAAATAAAAGCCGCAAGTTTGCCTTCACTGTTAAAATGAAAAGAAATGAACGATAAAAAAGGATTTACAACCACTATACTACACTCAGACCGCCTTTTAAAACCAGAATTTGGTGCTCTGCACCAACCTATTCATACTGCTGTTACCTGGGGTTTTGAAGATGTTCAGGGACTGGTTAACGTATTCCAGAATAAAGCCAAAGGTTATGCTTATTCCCGCCAGGGTAATCCAACAGTGACAGCCCTGGAGCATAAAGTTACGCAGATGGAAGATGGAATGGCTACTGTAGCATTCTCTACAGGCATGGCCGCAATTTCCGCTACACTGCTCGCACTGCTCAAAGCGGGCGATCACATTATTGCCAGTTCTTATCTGTTTGGCAATACACGTAGTGTGATGCAGACCTATATGGATATGGGGCTGTCGATCACATTTGTAGATGCCACTTCATTGGAAGAAGTGAAGAATGCTTATCAGGACAATACCAGGATGGTATTTGTAGAAACAATAGCTAACCCGGCCACACAGGTGGCGGCGCTTGGGCCTATTGGCGACTTTTGCGAAGAAAAAGCAATCATATATATGGTAGATAATACCATGACCTCTCCCTATATTTTCCGTCCGGTTACGGTAAAAGCCAGCCTTGTCATCAACTCACTTACCAAATATATAGGCGGCCATGCCGATGCTTTAGGCGGCAGTGTTACAGATACAGGATTGTATAACTGGGTGAAATTTCCGAATATTGCGGAAGTCCTGCGCGAGCAGATCCGTCCGGAGATGCTGGGCATTACCCAGATCAGGAAAAGAGGACTGCGCGACAGCGGTGGTACTTTAGCACCAGAGGCAGCACATACGATCTCAGTAGGTTCAGAGACCATTGCCCTCAGGCTGGACAGGGCCAGTGCCAATGCACTTGCTCTTGCACAATACCTTGAAGCACATCCCCTGGTGAGCAAAGTATACTACCCGGGTTTAAAAAGCCATCCGCAACATGAACTGGCTACCAGCCTGTTTAAAGGTTATGGCGGACTGATGAGTTTTGCGCTGAATGACGGTATTGATTGTTTTGCTTTCTTGAACAGGCTTAAACTGGTCATCAAATCCAGCAATCTCGGCGATACCAGGACACTGGCTATCCCTGTTGCACATACCATTTTCTTTGAACTCGGTGCAGAAAGACGCGCAGAAATGGGCATTCCCGATTCGATGGTGAGACTTTCAGTAGGCATTGAAGATCAGGAAGATATACTGAAAGATTTTGAACAGGCATTAGAAGGTTAATAAAAAAAATGGTTGAGGCAGAAATTTTCTAAACCCTGACAAAAATTATATCTTAGCAGCTCCATAAGATATCTATGACAAGCTTAAATTCAGGGCATGAACTTTTTAAGTCGATGGTTGAGGCATCTGCCATACCTACCGCAGTTTATATTGGAGAAGATATCGTTATCAGGGCTGCCAACACTGGCATACTTAAATTTTGGGACAAAGACGCTTCCCTTATTGGCAAACCAGTAAGGGAAGCACTGCCTGAAGCTGCACTACAACATTTTGTCAACGCCGCAGAGCAGGCATTTACCACGGCTACTGATTATTATCAGCCCGAAGACAGCATCATCCATCTGGTGGATGGTCTACCGCAAGCTCTCTATTTTAATCATACCATTAAAATACTGAAAGACACTGAGGGGAAGCCCGCAGGCCTGGTCCAAACCCTGGCTGATATCACAGAGCTGGTCAAAGCACGAAAAACAATAGCAGAAACTGAGCAGCGCGAACAACAGCTGCTGGTAGAATTACAGCGGTTGGGAATGATCGTAGATATCAGCGAGGATTTCTGCAATTACTGTGATATGGAAGGCAACACGATCTACCTGAATGCTGCAGGGCTTAAACTGATCGGAATGGACAAAAAACAAATGGCTATCAGCAATTTATACCAGTACCATTCTGCAACTTCGGCGCAAACGATTCGGGAAGTTATTATGCCACAGCTGCTCCGCACAGGAAAATGGTCTGGCACCCTTGAACTTATACATCAGCAGACAGGAGAAATTATCCCTATCCATAAACAATTATTTATCCTCCGTGAGGATATTACGCACATACCTATTGCCATTGCAGGTATTGCGCGCGATCTTCGCCCTGAAGTGAAAGCGGGCAAAGCATTGGATTATAAAAACACCCAACTGCAGATTGCCATCCGCGAACTGGAATTTCTTGCCAATTCTGTACCTGTAGTAGTCTGGACGAGCGACCCGCAGGGGCAGCTGGATTACATCAATCAGCGCTGGTACGAAAAAAGCCCCCTTGCGATCAGCAGGGCATTGGGAAACGGCTGGGCAGAAACCATACATCCCGATGATGAAAAACGGGCATGGGCTGCCTGGCGTACCTGTTTAAAAACAGGTGCCCCCTACCAGATCGAATTCCGCCTGCTGGATAAATTTGGTACTTACCGCTGGTGGATGGTACGTGCGATTGCACTGAAAGATGATCACCAGAATATCATCAAGTGGTACGGTTCAAATATTGATATTACCGAGCAGAAAGAACTGGAGAAACAAAAAGACAATTTCCTTGGGGTGGCCAGCCATGAGCTAAAAACTCCGGTAACCAGTATCAAAGCTTACGCCCAGGTGATGGAAATGATGTTCAGGCGGGCGGGCGACACAAAAAACGCAGAACTGCTGGCAAAAATGGATAACCAGGTAAACAGGCTGAACAAGCTGATCGGAGATCTGCTGGAAGTGACCAAAATCAATACCGGCCGACTGCAGATGAGCCATTCTGATTTCAGCTTTAACCAGATGGTTGAAGAAGTGATCGAAGAAGTGCAGCGTACTGCCCTGAATCACGAAATACAGAAAGACCTGCAGTTTGACAGGCAGATTACGGCCGATAAAGAACGTATCTGCCAGGTGATCATCAACCTGCTCACCAATGCCATTAAATATTCGCCTGATTCCAGCCGAATCCTCATTTCCACATCAGGAAATGACGATGAAGTGCTGCTAAGTGTAGAGGATTTCGGCATTGGCATCAGGGCAGACCAACAGAGCAGGGTATTTGAGCAATTCTACCGGGTCAGCGGATCACGCGAGCACACTTTTCCTGGGCTTGGCTTAGGCCTTTATATATCATCAGAAATTGTTAAACATTTAAACGGGAAGATCTGGGTAGACTCTCAGGAAGGCGAAGGATCTACCTTTTGCTTTAGCCTGCCCCTTCATTACCAATGATAAAATATGGATGCAAAAAAAATATTCATCGCAGATGATGATGAGGCCATCGTGGATGCCACCTCAATGATGCTGGAAATGGCAGGATATGAAGTGCGCCATACGCTAAACGGGGCCAGCGTCCATCATGATGTGCTGAACAAGCCGGACCTGGTGCTGCTGGATATATGGATGTCTGGCATAGATGGCAGAGATATTTGCCGCAGGCTGAAAGCTGATCCCGCCACCCTGGATATTCCGGTGCTGATGATTTCTGCCGGAAGGGATATTATGGAGTCTGCCCTGGACAGTGGCGCAGATGATTTCCTGGCCAAGCCATTTGACATGGATGACTTGCTGGCAAAAGTTGCAAAACTGATTGGTAATTAGCAGCGGTCAGGTATACCTTTCGATCACTGTCGTGAGCTCTTCCAGGTCAAATGGTTTCCTGATATAACCGTCAGCACCCGCCTCTATAGAAAATTGCTCAACGGACATCAGTGCAGACAATAAAATGACGGGAATTGATGAAGTGGCCGGATTAGCCTTTAGTTTCCTGCACAGATCACTCCCCTTTTCATTGCATAGCCATTCATCCAGGAAAATGATATCAGGTTTGATCTCATCCAGGTTTTTCAGTATGCTACCGTCCTGTGCCATAATCACCTCATACCCCTGGTAACTCAGCACGATTTTTAGCATCTCCCTGATCCCTTCATCATCCTCCACAACCAGCAGTTTTAAACCCATATATTCGAAAATTATTTATCTGGTGTTTCAACAGCAGACGCTAAAGTTAAATATAAATAACACATTAAACCAATATAAAACATTTAGTATAACATCTATAGATTTAATAATTATGAGACTATATTAGCATGAAAATTCAGGCAATCATCAGCAATTAACATTTGATATATGGACAATACTTTTGGAAAGAACATCATTCCAGAAAATGAAAATGAACGTATTGCAGCGCTAAAACGATATAAGATACTGGGAAGCCCTCCTGAGAATGCTTTTGATCATGTTGCAAAGCTCACTGCCCGTATATTCGGGGTACCAATTTCATTGGTTTCACTGGTGGACAGTGCGGAAGTATTTTTTAAAGCCAATGTCGGGATGGGCAAGGTCAGGAACACGCCACGGGGAGTAAGTCTTTGTTCACTGGCAGTCCTTGATCCAGAAGTTACCGTATTTGAAGATGCAAGGATAGAGCCATGCTTACTGGCCAACCCGCTTGTTGCCGGAGAATTTGGCCTGCAGTTTTACGCAGGCGCGCCCATTACTACACATGACGGCATGCTGATCGGAACCTTATGCGTAGTAGATAAAAAACCCAGGACGTTTACTGAGCATGACAGGGCTGTCCTGGCAAATCTTGCCCATATTGTCATGGACGAGATCGAACTGAGATTGTCAGCCATCGAAGAAACGGAGAAGCAACAGCAGATGACTGCGCTATCCTCTTTAAATGAACAACGTTTACATCATATGGTGATGTCTGCCCCGGTAGGAATGACTATTCTTAAAGGCAGGGACCTGATTGTGGAGATTGCCAATGAACAGATGTATGAGATTTGGAACCGTACTGCAGAAGAAGTACTGGAGAAACCTATACTTGATGTTTTTCCGGAACTGCTTGATCAGCCCTTTCCAAAAATGCTGGCAGAGATATTTGACACCGGCAAAACGATCTCGATGCCCGAAATTGAGGTAACGATTGCCACGGCCGGGGGCAGCAGAAATATCTTCGTAGGTTTTCAGTACGCTCCTTTATTTAATGCCGCAAATGAGGTAGATTCTGTAATGGCTACCGTAGCTGACATTACAGACCGCGTTATTTCCCGTAAACTACTGGAAGAAAGTGAAGAAGAACTGCAGACTCTCAATGAAGAGCTAAACAGTACCGTTGAAGAACTTGCGGCAACCAACGAAGAACTGGCAGCCGCAAACGAAGAGATGCTCGCCACCAACGAAGAGCTGACAGCAACCTATCATCACCTGCAGGTAGTCTCTCTGGAGATGGAACTGAGCGAAATACGTTTCCGCAATATGATTGAGCAGGCGCCCGTAGCGATGCTGGTGCTGCGCGGGGATGCATTGGTATTTGATGTGGTGAATGCCCATATGCTAAACCTGATAGACCGCGGCCCCGAGATCATTGGTATGCCTCTGCTGAGCGGGATGCCGGAAATTGCAGGCCAGAAAGTATTTGACACCATTTATGAGGTTTACTATTCCGGCAGGCCCTATTATGGATTCGAAGTTCCGGTAAAGATCAAACGTGAAGGGAAACAGGTGACGGGTTATTTCAATATCTCTTATACAGCCTTACTTGAAAACGGGCTCATTACCGGCGTGCTGCAGGTGGTCACAGAAGTGACAGAACAGATCAACAGCAGACTGGAATTGCAGCGTGCAGAAGAAATGCTGCGCTTCTCTGTGGAGTCTGCGCAGATCGGCACCTGGTTCATTGACCTCAAAAAAGCGGAGTTTAATCCTTCCGCAACGATGAAGAGGTTATTTGGCTACTATCCTGATGAAAATATGAACTATGCCGCTATTCTGGATACCATACACAGCGACAGCAGGGATGCCGTAATAGATGCGGTAGACAAAACCGTACAAAAAGGAGAGCCACTTAATGTAGAGTTTAAAGTCACAGGTTTGCACGATGAGAAAAACCGCTGGCTGCGTGCCATTGGAAAACTTGATCAGGACCAAAATGGCGAACTGTTTCATTTTTCAGGAGTGATCATGGAGATCACTGAACAGAAGCAGGATGAGATCCGTAAGAACGATTTTATTGCAATGGTGAGCCATGAACTAAAAACACCACTGACGTCCTTAAAAGGATACATGCAAATGCTAGGTGCAAAGAACAGGAATAATGCAGATGGCTTTACTGCCATGGCCATTACAAAAGGAAATATACAGATCTCCAAAATGACAGCAATGATCAATGGATTTCTGAATGTATCCCGATTGGAATCTGGTAAAATACTATTGCAGAAACAGGATTTCAAACTGAATCAATTGCTGCTGGAAACAATCGAGGAAATAGAAATCCTAAGTAACGGGCACGAATTTATATTCAATCCCGGTGAAGAAATCATGATTCACGCAGATCAGGAAAAGATTGGCCAGGTAATTAATAACTTCCTCACCAATGCCGTAAAGTATTCTCCTCATGGCAAAATCATAGAAATCAGCTGTAAGGAGACAAATGGCTGGGTGCAGGTAAGTGTTAAGGATGAAGGCATGGGCATCAGTGTTTCTGATGCAGAAAGGCTATTTGACCGTTTTTACAGGGTTGATAATGCCAGCGCGCAAAATATATCCGGTTTTGGTATCGGGCTATATCTATGTGCAGAGATTATGCAACGGCATAATGGCAAAATCTGGGTAGACAGCCAGCTCAACATCGGTTCCGTTTTTCATTTCAGCCTGCCGGTAGATAGACGCGTATCAGTTTAAATACAAAAAATTATCAGAGATCATCAGATTTTGGCACGCTTCCTGTTCATGAAAGTTGTCTACTTGTGAAAAACTAAGGGGAGTATCCATTGGATGCTCCCTTTTTTGTTCAGGGTCTTTCCCTTTCACCACTATTGGGTATTGCCCAGGCCCCTTTGCCAGCGTAATTTTATCATGATTAAAATAGCATTCAATAATGCTGTTGTTACTATCTAAATGATTAATTATGACAAAACGAATTGTATCCACTATCCTTTTTTTAGTACTGTTTATCCTGGCACCCGCCGCGCATGCACAAACCAGAAAGACATGGACTGCTCCTGTAGTAGTGACAGAGATGAACGGGGGAAAAATATCTGTGAGCTATTGCAACAACAGTAAGGACAGCATTCACTACCGGATAAAATCCAAATGCAGCGGGCTAAAAAACATCTATACCTGTTTTGCTTTTAAATATCTTGACAGAAACCATATGGAACGCACTGCTATTGTACGTGATATCTCACTGGCAGAGAACATTGATAGACAATACAGCATTTATGCAGCGTATGGCATCAGCAAGATTACCGTACCTTACCTGCCCGAAACCATAGTAGCTTATGTGATCGATGCTTCAGATCAGATAGATATCAGGGAGAATTGAGTGGGCATCATCTTCCAGCAGCTTGCTGGCTTTGATTTCAAGTGCCTCTGCTACAGCAAATATCATAGAGATATTTGTATTCACGGTGCCAAGCTCCATCCGGCTTACCTGACTGTAATCCACATCCATCTGGTTTGCAAGCTGACTGATGGTTAAGCCCTTCAACTTTCTATATCTCCTAATATTATTTCCCAGAACAGTAATGCCATTCTCGTTGCGCCTTTTTTTACTACCTTCATTCATTGATTCTGCTAAAGAAGATATTTTTTTTGATGCGCTATATGGATCATTATCCATATTTTAAATTCTGTTATTTCCTTTCCCTTTGTATGCTCAAAACCATGCTGGCAAAATACAAAAAAAATCAAAAATTTCAGCGCTATGCTAAATTGGTTTAGGGATAACAAAATCACACTATCCATTTATAATCAGCCATTTGACGAGGTTACATTTTGAAAAAAACCAAATATAGCCCTTGTTTTCTAAGGATAAATATCCATAATTTTGGCATGTAATAACAACAGGATTTAGTGGTTATTGGTAATTTTTATGGATCATTATAAAGTAAAAGCAAAACACGTAAGAAGGTCTGCCTTCAGCGCGATCATGGTTTGGATCGAAGACCCGGCCGATCCGAAATTCAATACAGAAAGCATCAGGCAGCAACAACTTACCCTGGCCTGGGTAGCCAATCATGAGGGCATCCGGAGGAAGTTAAATGTTTCTGGCAGGGATACAGATAAACTTGCCAGAGGGATGATCAAGAATTTTCAGGATGATTTCTCTGATATTGTGGTGAACCTGTACCAGGTAGCCAGTGTAGAACAGGTACTGAGCATGCTGGCACAGGTAGCAAAATTTATTGACGACTGTATTGCAGAGAACAACAGGCAGTTGGGTTAAAACTGTCTGCATTTCTTTACCACTGTTTTAAAATTGCTCAGCTTTTTGATTGCCGGCAAAACATAGGCGTAGAAGTTGTTCAGTACGGTAGAATAATTACCCGGCAGACCAAACACTACCTGATTATCGGTTTCACCAAAATATAGTGGCCTACCGGGTTTTTGTCTTACTTTATTGAATATTTGCCTGATGCCGGCCTGTTCGGTTGCAGTGATTACAGATTCGTAACATCCAACACTCATACCACACGTAAGGATAATCACATCATTTGAACACAGGGCTTCCTCCAGTATTGTTGTCATGCCCTGTATCGTATCCTGTGCATTATAAAAGTTTATCCTGGTTATATTATTCTGTTTCAATGCTGCTGTAAGCGCGTATGAATTTGATTCCAGCACCTTGCCATACAGACCGGCTTTTCCCTGTGGCTGTAAATCATGTCCGGATACAATGATCCCGACCGTTGGCTGCCTGAAAACCTCTACCTCTGTGAGCCCCATCGTGGCCAGGTAACCTATGGAATCATCTGTCAGCTCAGAGCCCCGCGTATAACCCGCTACGGGATGGTGCTGATAAACATCTGTTGCCAGCGTAGATCCTAATGCCATCGCCAGCGGAATGGGTTCAACCGGAACTTTCCTTGAATGTTCCAGAATAATTAATTTTGCTTCTTTAATTGAAATCATGACGTTTGAGCCTGGTTAATCTTCAACAGTCATAAAATTATATTTCAGTGCTGAATTAAAATGTGGAAATCGTTCAAAAGGCATGATCAATCGTTCAACAAAACTTTTAAGAAGTTATAAATTATTTGGAGCAGGATTTGTTAATCACATCATGTTTGCTGCCTTTGCAGAATCATTTTCTGTCTAGAAACCAAAAAATATGATGAATCCTCAAAATCAATTAAAAAAATGGGTAGCAGAGAAGCACGATGGACAGCTCATCAAACGCACAGCTGAGCCCTATTTAAACCACCTGACTGCTGTGGCAGAAATGGCCAGGGGTACTGTAGAGTTTGGTTATGAAATGGGTCTCTGCCATGATCTGCTTGAAGATACGGCTACCACAGCAAAAGAATTACTGGATGCGCTGAATAGCTTTGGTTACCCTCAGGCAGCTGCTGTACAAATCAGCTCCTGTGTGCTGGAACTGACGGATGTTTTTACCCGATATGCCTATCCGGATTTGAAAAAGAAACGCAGGAAAAAGCTGGAAGCTGCACGTTTGCTGACGATCAGCCCAGCTGCTCAAACCGTCAAATATGCAGACCTGATCTATAACGCGAAATGGGTGTTAACCTATGATACCAAACGGGCAGAAAAATATCTGCTCAAAAAAAAACGTTTACTGCTTGCTTTGACCAAGGGTGACCCTTTACTTCATCAGCAGGCAATAAACGTCATTGATGCCGGTTTAAGGGCATCGCTATTGATTTAGATCTCTCTGTTCATATCCCATTTTTCCAGGTAATCGGCAACTCTTCTTACAAAGGTACCTCCCAATGCGCCGTTTACAACCCTGTGGTCATAAGACAGCGAGAGGAACATCATGTGGCGGATAGCGATCACGTCGCCCTGTTCAGTTTCCAGTACGGCAGGTTTCTTTTTAATTGCACCTACAGCAAGAATAGCTACCTGCGGCTGATTGATAATCGGCGTGCCCATGATATTACCAAAAGAACCTACGTTGGTAAGCGTAAAAGTACCTCCCTGCGTTTCATCAGGTTTAAGTTTGGAACCCCTTGCTCGTACCGCCAGGTCATTTACCGCCTTGGTTAAGCCGAGCAGGTTGAGCTGATCTGCATTTTTGATCACCGGTACAATCAGGTTACCGCTTGGCAGCGCAGCAGCCATTCCAATATTGATATTTTTTTTGATGATGATCTTTGTGCCCTGTACAGAGACATTGATCATAGGGAAATCTTTGATTGCTTTTGACACCGCTTCAAGAAATATAGGTGTAAAAGTTATTTTTTCATTCTCCCTTTTTTCAAAATTCTTTTTCACCTTCTCTCTCCACAACACCATACTGGTAACATCGGCCTCCACAAATGAAGTCACATGTGCAGATGTTTGCTTGCTCATCACCATATGTTCAGAGATCAGTTTGCCCATGCGGTCCATCTCAATGACCTCATCTTCTCCACTCACACTGCCGGCAGCGGTTACCTGAGATGGTTTGGCTGCTTCAGCTGAAGGTACTGGAGCGGGCTGGTTTGCAGGAGCAGATGGTGGTATTGCTGCTGGCTGCGCAGGCTGAACCGGAGCAGCTGCTGTAGTTCTAGGTACATCCTTGCGTCCATTTTGAAGATAGTTCAGCAGATCATCCTTGGTCAAGCGCCCCTCTGCGCCGGTTCCTGTGATCCGATCGAGTTCTTCGGTGCTGATCTTTTCCTGGGCAGCTATATTTTTAACCAGCGGGGAATAGAAACGATCCGACGCTGAGTACGGTAATGATTCTGAGGCAGGTGCCGTAGTTTCAGGTAACTGGTCTAAACCAGGAAGCTGAGTGATACCAGAAAAGGTTGCTGAAGCGGCTGAATGATGTATTGTGCCTGCTGAAGGTTGTTTTTCTTCAACGGGTGCAGGCTGACGCTCAGCTAAGGACGCTGACTGGCTCCCTGTTGACAGAGCCGGTTTACTTTGTTCTGCTACTGGTGCTGCATTTACATCTTCTGTTTCGATAATTGCAATTACTGCACCTACCAGAACTACGTCGTCTTCCTTACAAAGCTGACTGATCAACTTTCCTGACACGGGTGACGGAACTTCTGAATCCACTTTATCTGTGGCTATTTCTAACAATGTATCATCTAAACTGATCATGTCACCAGGTTGCTTTAACCACTTGATGACAGTTGCTTCCGCAACACTTTCGCCCATTTTAGGTAATAATAATTCGTATTGTGCCATTTAGTTTACAATAAATTTGGTATTTCCTATTGCGTACAAAAGTAAGCTATTTAGACTTAAATTACATCTTCTTTGAGTAAATTCAAGACCATCGACAAAGCAGAGCTGGCAGAGCGTTCAATATTCTGTATCCTTTTGTTGCCAAAATTAAACATCTTCGCTACTACTTTTTTACGGTTAGCGACTGCTATCCAGACTGTTCCAACAGGTTTATCGTCGGTGCCCCCGTCTGGTCCGGCGATGCCGCTCACCGCCACACTATAATCCGTATTAAAATGTTCTATGGCACCCACGGCCATCTCTTTTACAGTTTGTTCGCTCACCGCACCATAGGTATTCAATGTACTTTCCAGTACACCAAGAACAGATTCTTTCAGTTCATACGAATAAGTGACCGCTCCTCCCGCAAAAACGGCAGAGCAACCCGGATGTTTGGTAATCAGGTGAGAAATATATCCGCCAGTACAGCTTTCCGCCGTAGAAAGTGTAAGCCCCTTCTGTTTCATGATATTCAGAATGGCCTCTTCCAGTGCAATATCATCTTCTGCAACGATGTACGGTTTTAAGCGTTCAACAATCTGACGTACATATACTTCAACATCATCTTTCAGTTGTTGTTCATCGGGGCCAGTGGTACTCAGCCTTAACCTCACCTGCCCCAGTTTAGGCAGGTAGGCCAGTTTGATTGCCTCAGGTAAGCTGTCTTCAATGTCTGCAATTTCCTGTGCCAGAAAGGACTCACCAAGGTTGGCGGTCAGGATAGTCTTATGATAGATAAATGGCAGTGAAAATGACCTTGTGAGTTTGGGAAGCACTTCCTCTCCCATCATGTACATCATTTCAAAAGGAACGCCGGGCATAGACACAATGATATGATCGCCCTGTTCAAACCACATGCCCGGTGCCGTACCATTTTTGTTCCGGATCACCGTACATCCATCCGGTACGTCGGCCTGCCTGATATTCAAATCGATCATCGGACGGTTATTGCGTTTAAAGATCGTTTCTACATCTTCAAGCACCCCGCTATCACGTCTCATGCCCATATTGAAAAACTTCGCCAGGGTCAGTTTGGTGATGTCATCTTTTGTGGGCCCAAGCCCGCCGGTAATCAGGATTACCCGCGCCCGTTTTTGTGCCTGTGCCAGTGCTTCGATAATATGGTCTGCATCATCTGATACAGAAGTGATTTGTTTTACCCTGATGCCGATCGCATTTAACTCTTTTGCCATCCATGCAGAATTGGTATCCACAATCTGGCCGATTAATATCTCGTCACCTATGGTAATGATCTCAGCTAACATAAAATTGTTTAAAAACGTGTATAATAAGCCTGTTGCTTGCTCAGTTTTAAGTCCTGCAAGATTGATGCCTTTACTTTGATCGTCAGGTTATAACTTCTGTAGGTACCGATTGGAATCCAGTGGATGCTCATATCCCAGCAGTGCATATCCCTGTAGATGGAAAAAGACGTTGGAGAAAGTCCGTTGGTTTTAAAATCATATCCCGAAGTAAACTGTACCTTCCATTTAGGCGTCACATTGAAGTCGCCGTTAAAGTTCAGCGTATTGGTAGTGGTTGCATTGAATTCAGTACGCGGCTTACTGTAGTCGAAACGGTAGGAGAAAGTAAAGTTCCATGGAATTTTAAAATCCACAAAGGCATTCGGGTCGTTGCTCACTTCCTGCAGTTGCGCAGCCTGCTCCGGCGTCATGCCCGTTTTCTGTACCTGCTTGGTGGCATTATCTATCGCCTGATTGCGCGCTTTAAATGCTTCGGCATTCAGGCTATAGCCAAATGAGAAGCCAAAATTGGTCAGCACAGGTATGGTATATTTGTCTATCCTGTTACGCACTTTTGCAGTGGTACTGATAATTGAATCCTGGGTCGCGTAAGGACTGAATATACCATCGTAGGTGAAGCCCAGTTTATCTGTAAACTGCGATCGTCCGCTGAAGGCCAGGTCAGACAGTTTGTAGGATGGCGCCAGGAAATTGTATGAACCGTTGATGCTTAAACCCTGGATAATCGGGATTTTTTTCATACCCGTACCTGTAGTATCTTTTGCAGATAAAACTTTTGCCTCTACCGTGTTGTCTATACCAAAACCGATACTTCCGCTTTCCCCTTCGGCAGGGCCGCCAAGTAAAGTACCCTGGTGGATAGAATAGCGTTTGATCCTGTTATATATGGGGTCATACACTGGTGTGCCATCCTGATAATACAGGTTCTTATAGTTGCCGAATGATGGTGCCGAGAAATCAGGCCGGTAGTTCATGCTCACATTTGGGGTCATCACCCAGCGCAATGCCTTCAGTTTTCCCAAATTTTTGAACTGTGCGGTATTATAAATCTTTGTAGAAACTGAGGTATTGAAGGAATATTCTCCGGAGCGGTTAAAGCCGTTCACGGTGTCCAGCACAGTTCTGTAGTCCTGTACTATTCCATTATCCACAATCCCCTTGATTGCCGTCTGGCGGGTAGACTGGAACTGCCATCTCTCTGTATAAGTAGTCCCTGCCGTAAAATTGAAATATTTTAAAGCGGTGAAGTTGATGGAAACCGGAATATTATGCTGGATACCATTGCTGAGATTATTCAGCGTTTCCTGTCTGAACAACAGACTGTCTTTGGTGGCAATGGTGTTACTGGCCGTAACGCTGTACCCAACCGTCAGCTTCTGATACCATTTCTGGTCACCTACCCTTTTTTTAGAATCAAAGGGACTAAAAGTAGGTACGTTCATACTGAAGGTAGGAAGTGTAATATTGACATCTCCTGACTGTGTATTCTGGCTATGTGTGGCTGCTAAGGAGTAGTTGATCCCGTTAGAGAAGTTTTTGGAGTAACTGATACCTGATGACAGGATGTTTTCAGCGATAGCGTATGGATTATACGTATTACCACCTGCGGTATTGGTATTGTATTTCCTGGTTTTGATGTTCACATTGGAACTGAAAGTAGTTCCGGGCCTGGCATTGGCATCCTGGGTATGCACCCACTGGATACTATAATCTTTCTGCGGCTCATACTGAGGGGTACCTTCTACCCCATAGCGGTTACTTCCGTAGTCGAGCTTAATATTACCGGTATATTTGTATCTCTTTTTGTAACTCGATGTTACGGATGCACTGTAAGAGCCCCTGGTGTACAATGTTCCGAGAAACTTGGCATCCCAGTAATCATTCAGGATCAGGTAATAACCAAAATTCTGGAAGTTAAATCCCCTGGTGGCATCATCCCCAAAACTTGGCAGGATGACCCCGCTGTTTTTCTTATTGGGTTTCGGGAAGAACGCAAATGGAAGCCCTAAGGGCAGCGGGATATCTTCTATTTTAAGGTAAACAGGACCTGTGATAATCTGTTTGTCGGTTACAATTCCTTTGGTGATATACAATCCGTAATGCGGATGGGGCAAATCACAGGTACTGTAGGTCATTCCTTTAACATTGATCTCATTGTCCGGCTGGCGCTTGCTTTGTCCCCCTGAAAAGAAGCCCCCTTCCTGTTCGGTAAATGTATTAAATACCCTTCCTTTACCTGATTTCGTATTGTAAAACAGTGAATCGGCTACAGAAGAGCCCTCCTTGTCCATCTTAAAAATCGGCTTTCCTACATATTTATTGCTTTTGGGATCTTTTTTGCCGCTGGCAAATACGGTATTGGTTTTAGAATCGTAAGAGATATAATCCGCATCCAGCTCGAAAGACTGATAGATCACCCTTGCCTTTCCATATAAATAAATCACGCTTTTATCCTTACTAAACTTCGTGGAGTCTACCGCAGAGTATTCTATCTTTTCATCCCCGGCCTTGATCACTTTTTTTGACGTATCCTGAGCAGGTCGCGGTGCCCTTTTGGAGGTGTCCTGTGGCAGTTGCGGAGACCTTTTTGTGGTATCCTGCTGTTGCATCACCTGCATAGCAGAGAAAGAAGAAGATGCAAACGCAGATTGACCGGCAAAGACCAGCATGACGAATGAACTCAATAAAATAACGGTCTGTAAGAATCTCAAATTCGTGAATGAATGTAACAATTGTAGCAGTGTTTATCCCAAAACGCTCAAAATTAGTGAAAAATATAGCATTGCCGGGAGCAAATCCAATTTTGCCGGAATATATTTACCTGACATCATATAAATATAAGATTATCAATCGATTGTAGTACACAAATATTTTTTGAATGCCCAAATAATATTGATGATGAAGAGTAATAAATAGTAATTTAAAGCATAGGATTTATCACAATGGAAACTAAAAATTTTATTATACTATCTTTGTCCGCAAACAAGACAGCTAAAATGGTGTATTCATTAGAGCAGCATTTTGAAACCAGAACGATTAAATGATATTAAATAGAAATATATTCCTGTTCACACTTTTATTAATGATCAGCGCCCAAAGCGTCTTTTCCCAGGGATATAGAGTAAAAACAATTGTGATTGACGCCGGTCATGGTGGTGATAAGCCGGGTGCGGCAGGGAGTTATTCACTGGAAAAAAACATTGCCCTGCAGGTTGCGCTCAAATTGGGCAAAAAATTTGAAGCAGACATGCCGGGAGTTAAGATCATCTATACACGTAAAACCGATATCGACGTATCTTTATATAAGAGGGCAGAAAAAGCAAACGATGCCAAGGCGGATTTATTCATTGCCATCCACTGCAACTCTATGCCCGATAAAAGGGTAGTTACCGGCTATACCAAAAGAAAAGGTAAAAAAATTGCCAAATATGCCTATGTAAAGAACAAAACCACCCGCGGAGTTGAAACCTTTGTTGCCGGAAGCCACCGCCTCCATGAGCAGGACGGGGCCATCAGGGAAAATGCCGATGTACGTCTGGAAAAGGACTACAAAAAGAATTACGATGGTTATGATCCTAAAGATCCCGAAACATTTATTATACTATCTTTGTTTAAGAATGTATACAGAGACAAAAGCCTTCGATTGGCAAAACTGATCCAGAACAATTATACCAGAGAAAACCACCGTCTGGACAGAGGTGTAAAAGAACAGGGAATTTTAGTCCTGCAAAGATGTGGCTTGCCTGCTGTACTCACCGAAATAGGATTTATTTCAAATCCTGCCGAAGAGGACTACATGAATTCGGCCAGCGGACAGTCTGAAATTGTAAACGCAATTTTCAAAGCTGTAAAGACCTATAAGAAAGAAACTGAAGTAAATTAAGTAAACTAACATAAGTGAAAATAGCAAACGAAACCAAAGTAGGCATCTTAGCAGCCTTTTCCATCGCCGTATTGATCATCGGATATAACTTTCTGAAAGGTAATTCCATTTTTTCAAGCGAGACTGTATTGTATGCCAGATATGCCCGCGTGGATGGTCTGGCCGTATCTAAACCGGTACTCATCAATGGGTTCCAGATTGGCCGTGTTGATAAGCTGGTCTTGCAGCCCAATGGCGAAATCGTTGCTACGCTGAAGATCAAAGGTAAATATGATATCCCTAAAAACAGTATTGCGCGCCTTGAAGGAACTGACCTCTTAGGCAGCAAAGCGATTGTTATGGCACTGGGAACTGGTAAAGATTATGCCCTTGACGGTGATACCCTAAATGCAAATGTTGCACAAAACCTGATGGAAGCCGTAGAGCCGGTACAGAAAAAAGCACAGCTGATCATCGGCAAAATGGATTCTATCCTGACCAGTGTAAATACCATCCTTAATCCTGACTTCCAGAAAAACATCAACAAAAGCTTTAACAGTATTTCCGCTACTTTAGCTTCGCTGGAAGGTACTTCGAAGAAAGTTGACGGATTGGTGGGTACTGAAGGCAAAAGGATCTCCGCGATTCTTGCGAATGCAGAATCTATATCAGCCAACTTAAAAAACAACAACGCCAAGATCAATGCGATCCTGACCAATATCAATACGGTTACCGATCAGGTAGCAGCAGCGAATTTTAAACAGACTATCGATAACGCAAACAAAGCCGTAGCAGACCTGCAGGGCATCGTAACCAAGGTAAATGATGGCAAGGGAACACTTGGGTTATTGGTTAACGATACGAAGATGTATGATAACCTGAACAATGCTTCCAAGAACCTTGACAACCTGATTATTGACCTGAAAGAGAACCCGAAAAGATATGTACACTTTAGTGTATTTGGCGGGGGCTCTAAAGACAAATAACTGTTTCGGCTGATGAAGGCATCTGAAAGTTTGTTTCTTAGGGATATTCAGAGGGTGTTTTCAAAAGGTTAATCATAAAAAAAGGTGAAGTGATTTCGATGCTGCATACCGCTGAAACGCGCTATAAGGCATCGAAATCACTTCACCTTTTTTTATTCAGATCATCTCCTGGTTTAACACACCAGCAAATCCACTCAATTAACCCTTCCCTGTCAGATGCATCATCAAATGTCATCGAGTTATTGTCCCGGCGTATCCGGGGGACATTACAAAATATATAATATGCAGAAATGTGATGTTAAAGCATACGGGAGGCATGTGTGCATTTTGCAATGATTAAAGATATGGTTATAAAATATGCAGGTATTTATCATGCATGGATGAAGGAGCCTTTAGGATTTTCTGGCTTATAAAAAAGATGGTACTGTATGACGGCATAGCGTTGTTTTGCGCAGCAAAATTATGCAGCCGTCATACAGTACCATCTTTTTTATCCCCTAAGAACAATCCCCTAAATGGCGTATGTATTACCTTCGAGCGCCAATTCAGTATGCTCAAAAGCAGTAACCGCTTCTTCAAGCAAAGGGATCAGCGTTTTGTACCGTGAAGAGAAGTGACCGATGAGCAGTTTGCCCGCACCTACAGTTTTAGCAATTTGTCCGGCCTGCAAAGCAGTAGTATGGTGAGTCATATTAGCCCTGTCCAGCAGATCATCCAGAAAAGTAGCTTCATGGTAGAGCATAGTACAGTTACGGATACTGCCAAGGTAAGTGCCGTCTGCGAGCGTATCAGAACAGTAGCAGTAGCATTTTGGTTCATCAGAATCACGCGTATAATCTTCATTGAGAATCCTTTTACCTCCCGGCAGTTCGAGGTTTAATCCTCTTTTCAGTAAGGGGTAGTACTCCACGGGAATATTGTCCGCTTCCAGTTTCTCGGAAAGCAACTTACGCTGACGTTTTTTCTCGGTGAATTTAAAGCCTGTGGTAGGGATACGGTGGTTGAGGACAATCGTCTCCACAGTCATGTCCTGGTTCTCGAATATCTTCCTTGGTATATCTGCTGTAGTGACAATAAACTCAATTTCGTAGCGCAGTACCGTATCAGAGTATTTGAACTGCATTTCCAGGATCTCTTTAAGCGGCTCGGGGCCAAAGATCTGGAAAGGCTTGATGCGGCCGTTCAGGTGCATCGTGGAGAGCAGTCCGATAAGGCCGAAGTAATGGTCACCATGCAGGTGGCTGATAAAGGCAGCGTCGATTTTGCTGGCTTTAAGGCCATACTTTATCATCTGATGCTGGGTGCCCTCACCGCAGTCTATCAGGTAGATCTTTTCGTTACAATTTAAAAGTTGCGCTGTTGGATTTCTATTAAAAACAGGAGTAGCAGAACTACTCCCTAAAATGGTAACCTCAAATTTCATTAAATCTCCTGATCAAAGCTCCCCAGTAATTCCTTCTCAATCTCTTCCATGAAGATCAGATCTTCGGCTTCTTCCAGCTGACCTACAATATGTAGCGACTGGTCGATAGATGACATCTCCAATAACTCCTGGATGCACCTCCTAATACCGGTAACTATAAATAATCCGTTTGCTTTTTTGCACAACCTGTCACCTACCAGCAGGCAGCTCAGATCCTGTGAGTCATCACATGCAGACACTACAGAAAGATCCAAAACTATATTACAATAGCCTTCAGCATTCAATAAGATGAATTCAGATTTTAACCTTGGTGCATTCTCCGTGGTTAAACGGGTTTCATCTAATCTGAGGACAACATACTTTTCGTGTTTATCAACTGAAAATTTCATATTAGTGCTATTTGATGCAAACAAATTAAGAATTTAATTTGATAAAAGTGCAGTAAGACTATTTAAAACATTTTGCTCTACCCGGTTAAGGATATCGTCTTGTTCATTCTTAATGAATTTATCACCTGTAATCTGTTCGTAAAGCTCAATATAGCGGTCAGAAATAGAATCTACAATTTCCGGTGTCATTTCCGGAACAGTTTGTCCGTCTTTTCCCTGAAAACCGTTTTCAATCAGCCATTTTCTTACAAACTCTTTGGAGAGCTGCTTCTGTGGCTCATTTTCCTGCTGACGCTGCTCATAACCTTCCGCATAAAAATAGCGTGAAGAATCAGGAGTATGGATCTCATCGATCAGGAAGATCTCATCCCCTACCTTACCAAATTCATATTTGGTATCCACCAGGATCAGTCCTCTTTCTGCTGCCATTTCAGTTCCCCTTTTGTAGAGGGCCTGCGTGTACTCTTCGAGACGGTCATAATCTACAATAGAAACGATACCCTTTGCAAGGATATCCTCCCTGGAAATATCTTCATCATGTCCTACATGCGCCTTCGTTGTAGGCGTAATGATCGGCTCCGGTAATTTATCATTTTCTTTCAATCCATCCGGAAGCGATACCCCGCAAACACTGCGTTTGCCGGCACTGTATTCCCTCCAGGCATGGCCTGCAAGATATCCGCGGATCACCATTTCCACTTTAAAAGGTTCACAGATCCTTCCGATGGTCACCATTTCATCAGGTACATCAATCACCCAGTTAGGAACGATATCTGCTGTTGCCTTTAAAAATTTAGCTGCAATCTGGTTCAGCACCTGTCCTTTAAAAGGAATAGCTTCAGGCAAAACTACATCAAATGCAGAAATCCTGTCTGTCACTACCATCGTCATCAAACGGTGGTCAATCGTATATACATCACGTACCTTGCCCTTGTAGAAATTGCTCTGTTTTGGAAATTTAAAATTGGTTTCTTTTATTGCTCTCATGTTGTTGATGCTTCACATCAATTTATTGTTAAAAATTATCGTTGGGGATATTACTGAATATCTCCGTAGGCTTTTAATATCCGTTTCACTAATTTATGTCTCACTACGTCTTCGCCCGTCAGGTAAATAATTTCAATACCCGGGATATCATCCAGGATACGCAAAGCATTGTGCAGGCCAGACATCCCTTTCTTTGGTAAATCGATCTGGGTAACATCACCGGTCACGATAAACTTTGCCGAAGGCCCCATACGCGTCAGGAACATTTTCAGCTGCAGGTCTGTAGAGTTCTGCGCCTCATCCAGGATCACAAAACAGTTGTCGAGCGTTCTTCCCCGCATAAAAGCAAGGGGGGCAATTTCAATCGTCCTGTTCTCCAGGTACAGTTTCAGCTTCTCGGCGGGGATCATGTCATCCAGGGCATCATAAAGCGGACGAAGGTAAGGATCTACCTTTTCCTTGAGATCGCCCGGCAGGAAGCCCAGGTTCTCTCCTGCTTCAACCGCTGGCCTGGTGAGGATGATCCTTTTGATCTCTTTATTCTTTAAAGCACGGACCGCAAGTGCCACAGCAGTGTAAGTTTTACCTGTACCAGCAGGGCCGATAGCGAAAAGGACATCATTCTTTACAATACTGTCCACCATCCTGCGCTGGTTGGCCGTGCGGGCTTTGATCATCAGTCCGTTGTTTCCAAAGACAATGACCTCACCACCACCGCCGTTCACCTTTGCAGGGGCTGCATCATCCAGTTCTGCGATGTGTTTAATCGCGAGGATAGACTCGATTTCATTCGTATTTAATGAACCATACTGCTCAAGGTGCCCAACCAGTTTACCGAACTTCTTATCAAATAATTTCTGCTCCTCTTCATCACCTAACACCTTCACTTCGTTGCCTCTGGCAACAATTTTCAGCTTCGGAAATGCGCGTTTGATCAATTCATAATGCTCATTGTTTGAACCCCAGAATTGTGCCGGATTTACTGTTTCTAACGTTAGTTTAAGTTCGTTCAAAATATTGTTTTTTGGATAGAGGTGTATATTTTGATTTAAATTTGAATATTTGCAGGCGGGTTACCGCATACGCAAGAATAAGAATAAATATTCAATATTTAATGGCCATTAT
>Ga0163161_10000907_pt1 | contig 22915 bp, 11 predicted proteins | sample S45metaG_FD_129847 | JGI IMG/M metagenome (GOLD analysis project Ga0163161, IMG submission 129847) | Switchgrass rhizosphere microbial communities from Kellogg Biological Station, Michigan, USA - S4-5 metaG | ecosystem: Host-associated > Plants > Roots > Rhizosphere > Soil | place: USA... | reverse complement strand
TGAATAACATGTATGTTTCTGTGTAATATTTATCGAAGAAGCTAGAACAATCATTTGTTGAAGGACTAACTTGCGGAGAGAATATGCCATTCAGAATGGCAAGCCCTTATTCCTGCTTCGGTGGCAAAGATACAAATTAAAAATGGGAAATATAAAATATACATCATATGGTATTAATGCTTTTGATGTTGGACATCAGACGCTCACAATACCCTTCAAATCTTAAATCATAGGTCCAATAAATTAAATGTATATGTAATTATTATTTTTTGTATATTTATTTTATGTTAAAAGTATTTAACGCGCTTATGTGTATGTATACTTTTTTAATTCTATTATGTAAATCATAAATAGCTAACCAACTATCTAACCAATTATGAAACCTATGAGAAAAAAACTACACCCTTTTACAAGAAGTTCATTCTTATTTATTTACCCCTGAGTTAAGCAGGTGTAAATCGATCGACCATTATTAAACTTAAAAAGTTGCTGTAAATTATATTGCTGATGCCACGCATTTGGCCTTTTTTTAGCAACTCGATTACAAATCACTAACTATCATTATTAACTTATGAAACAAAAACTATCTTTCTTCAGGAGGAGCTATGTGCTCTTGTGCCTCAGTATGCTGTTTGCAATCAAGGCAAGTGCGCAGTCTAAAGTGACCGGTAAAGTTACTGCGAGTGATGATAAACTCCCCATAGTTGGCGCCACCATAAAAATCAAAAATGGAGCTGGCGGAACCACTACAGATGCCAGCGGATTATTTTCAATTGCGGCAAAGCCTGCCGATGTATTGGTTATTTCTTTTATTGGATACGGATCAAAAGAAGTTACAGTGGGTAATCAGAGCAATATTTCCATCGTGTTGCTCGCCGAAAACAATAAACTTTCAGAAGTGGTAGTAACAGGCTACTCCAGTCAGCGTAAAAAAGATCTGACCGGAGCGGTAGCTGTAGTGAGTATGGGGCTATTAAAAAGTCAGCCTGCTGCAAGTGCGGTAGAAGCTTTACAGGGTAAGGCTACAGGGGTGCAAATTATAAACGACGGAGCGCCAGGTTCTACACCACAGATCCGGATCCGTGGCACAAGTACCATTAATAATAATGAGCCGTTATATGTGATTGATGGGGTGCCTTTTGAAGGCAAACTTTCGTGGCTTAACCAAAATGATATCGAAAGTATGCAGGTGTTAAAGGATGCATCTTCAGCCTCCATTTATGGGTCGCGGGCAAATAATGGGGTAGTGATTGTCACCACCAAAAAAGGCGTAACTGGCGCACCAAAAATCACCCTCGATTCGTATTATGGTACACAGGCACCACGTAAGAGTAGTTTTCCCGAAATGATGAATCCACAACAATATGCGCAATATGTGTTTGATGGTTATAAAAATGCAGGAAAAACGGTAGCTGCAGGCAAAAATTACGGCTCGGGCCCAACTCCCATATTGCCTGATTATCTGGTTGCCGGTTCAAAATTAGGTCAGGATGTTACTGCTGCAGATGCTGATCCTTCCAAATATAACTATAGCAGGGATCCCAACCTTTTTTATCAGATTACCAAAGCAAATAAAGCAGGTACAAACTGGTTTGATGAGATTACTGATTCGGCGCCGATCCAGAATTATCAGATCAGTGCTACGGGCGGTGGCGAAAATGCAACTTATGCGTTTACAGGTGGATACCTGAACCAAAAAGGAACTATCCAGTATACCGGTTTTAAAAGATATAATTTTAGGTCAAATACCACCATTTCTGCTTTTAACAAACATGTACGTTTCGGCGAAAATGCACAATACAGCTACTCGGAAGGTTATGGTTTTGGTGTTAACCCGAATACCCCTGGAAGTTATCAGGATCAGGGAAGTGCTTTAGGCTGGGCTTACCGTATCCCAACCATTATTCCCGTTTACGATATAGCCGGTAATTTTGCGGGTAGCCGTGGAAGCCAGTTGGGCAATGCCGAAAACCCACTTGCTTTCCTTTACCGGGCCAAGGATAATAAAAACAAAAGCAATTTCTTTTTCGGAAATGTTTTTGGGGAGGGCGATATCCTTCCGGGCCTCGTATTAAGGACCAATTTTGGTTTACGGTACGAAAATTTTAACGGTTTATCAATGCGTTATCCAAATTTAGAATTTTCTGAGGGTAACAACTCCAACAACCTGAACGAATACCAGGGTTATAATACCGAATGGACCTGGACCAATACTTTAAACTATAGCAAGGTTTTTAACGAGCTGCACAGGGTGAATGTACTTGTTGGTACAGAAGCCATCAGATCAAGATCGCGGCAGTTAAATGCAGGCCGGAATGATTTCTTCATTTTGGGGAATCAGGATTATTATTATCTAAGCACAGGTTCTTCTAATATCAGCAATACCAGCTTTGGATCTATCGGCTCATTATTCTCTTTATTTGGAAAAGTAGATTATTCTTATCACGACCGGTATCTGGCAAGTATTACGATCAGACGTGATGGTTCTTCAAACTTTGGCCCTAATAATAAATACGGTAATTACCCGGCAGCAAGTGCCGCATGGCGATTATCGGAAGAAGAGTTTATGAAAAGTATTAAATGGCTGAGCGATTTAAAACTCCGCGTAGGCTATGGTCAAACCGGAAATCAGCGGATCCCGCCATATCAATATATCAACCGCTTTCAAAGCTCAATTATCAATTCTGCCTATGCCGTTGGTGGTGCAAATGGATTAACCACTGGTGTTTGGCAAAATGCCTATCAAAATACGGATGTGAAATGGGAATCGTTAAAGGCACTTAACATCGGGCTTGATTTTAGTCTGTTAGGTGGTGCCATTGATGGATCGGTTGACTGGTATAACAAAAAAACATCGGATATGCTTTATAATCTTCCTTTGCCATCAAGCGTGGTCGGTTTAGGTAGTTCACCATTTGTGAATATTGGTGATATGAGCAATAAAGGGATCGAATTTAATGTAGCCTATCACTATGGCTTAAAAGACGACAGTCCGCTTAAATTTGATATTGGGCTGAATTTCTCTAAAAACAAGAATGAAATTGTGCGCCTGGCACCTGGTATTTTTAACCAGATTTATGGTAATTACAGGAGCTTACAAACCAGTGTATTGCAGGAAGGTGCCCCATTTGGTTCATTCTTCGGTTATAAAACCGCGGGAATTTATCAAAGTACAGCAGATATTCATAGCAATCCATCGTATGCAGGTGCCAGGGTTGGTGGTCTGCGTTATCAGGACATTAACGGCGATGGCATAATCGATCCAAAAGACCGGACCATAATCGGAGACCCCAATCCAGATTTTACTGTTGGGATAAATTTAAATGCATCTTATAAGAATTTTGATATTTCTGCATTTATTTATGGGGTTCAGGGGAATGATATTTTTCAGGCCACACGTTACTTCACTGATTTCCCTTCTTTCGATGGCGCTAAAAGCACACGCTTACTTAATGCATGGAGCCCTTCAAACCCGACCAGTTTAACACCTTCGGCCTATGCTGGTGCTTCGGATCTGGAGTTTGCGTCATCAAGTTATTATATTCAGGATGGAAGTTTTTTAAGATTGAAGAATATACAGCTTGGCTACTCGATCCCAACTACTAAAGTGTTTGGTTCCAATTCGCCTATAAACAAATTGAGGGTATATGTGAGTGCAACCAATTTATTTACAATAACAAAGTACACGGGCATGGATCCGGAGGTGAGCCAGATTACAGATACGTTCTCCGCTCCAGGGGTAGATCAGGGTGTTTATCCTTCTCCACGTCAGTTTTTAATTGGTATTAATGTTGGATTTTAATAAATAGAAACAAAGATGAAACATATAAAATATATCCTGCTTTCCTTCCTGATCTGTGCGACGTTTTCCTGCAAGAAGGAATTTTTGAATCTTCAGCCTCAGGGCGAGCTTACGGAATCGCAGTTAACCACACAAGATGGGGTGGAAGGATTACTGGTAGGTGCTTATGGACTGTTGAATGGCAATGTTAATGGTACTTATGGTAACTATGGCGCTGCACCAAGTCAATGGCTGTTTGGGGAGGTGGCTTCAGATAACGCACATAAAGGCAGTAGTGTTGGCGATCAGCCCCCGATGAACGCCATCGAACAACATTCGCCAACCAGCACCAATGATAACTTGTCTAATCTGTGGGACAGGTGTTTTGAGGGCATACAACGCTGTAACAATACGCTTAAAATACTGGCCAATTTGCAGTCAGGCAACGGTTCGGCTAAATTTAGCGATGCCCGCGCCAAAGAGATACAGGGCGAGGCGCGTTTGTTGCGTGCGCATTATTACTTCTTTCTGGTGAGGGTATTTAAAGCGGTTCCTTATGTTACCGAAGCCTCAAGTGGTACATTCGTGCCAAACGATAAAGATATTTATCCGAATATCGTAGATGATCTTCAGTTTGCTGTAGCCAACCTAAGTACAACCAAGCCTAAAAATCAAAAGGGAAGGGTTGATAAATATGCTGCTCAAGCTTACTTAGGAAAAGTATTTCTGTATCAGAAAAAATATCCTGAAGCTTATGATCTGCTTAACGCGGTAATTTTGGCCAAAGCTGATCTGACTACCATGCCTTATGCCGATAATTTTGATATTACCAAAGAAGATGGGCCTGAAACCATTATGTCTGTTCAACATTCGGTTGGAACCGACGGTACTGGTGGAGATAATGGAAATGTTGGCGATATCCTGAATTTCCCTTATGGTAACACACCGATCAACTGTTGCGGTTTCTTCCAGCCTTCTATCGATCTGGCCAATTCTTTCAAAGTTGATATAGCTGGTTTGCCATTATTAGATGGAAGTTATCGTACAAATCCTTATCAATCAGATTTTGGTTTAACCGGAGCAGCAAAAGACAATTATGTAGTGGATAAAACCTTGCCTTTTGATCCACGTATAGAATCAACCATAGGCAGACGTGGTGTTCCTTATCGTGATTGGGGAATAATGGCCGGCGATACCTGGATCCGTGATGCTTCAAATGGTGGCCCTTTTGTTCCTGTAAAAAATACAATAGAAGCTGCACAGATTTCAAGCGGGACAGCACCGGGTACAACAAATGTAACCGGTTTAAATGTAAACCTGATCCGCTTGGCTGATGTTTACCTGATGGCTGCAGAGTGTGCAGTAGAAAAAGGCGATCTGCCGAGAGCTTTAACACTCGTAAATGCGGTACGGTTGCGGGCAGCAAAAATTACCCCGCAACAGATAAATGGTGCACCTACTGCCGCCTATAAAGTAAGCACATATACTTCATTCCCTAACGATACCTATGCCAGAAACGCAGTGCGTTTCGAACGCAGGTTGGAATTGGCCATGGAAGGACACCGGTTTTTTGATCTTGTGCGCTGGGGCATAGCCAAGCAGACCTTAGAAAGCTATTTTTCTTTCGAAGGTGGGTATTTCGACTATTTAAAAGGACTTACCATTGAAAGCAGGGATGAATATTTTCCTTTACCTCAGGATCAGATTGATAGAAGTAAGGGGACACTTAAACAAAGTCCCGGATATTAGGAATCAGTTATAAAAGAAATGCATGAGTGGAACAATTAAAGTAAAATTGGCCACTCATGTTTTTTGCTTAATTAGATAACCTCTTATTTAAGCACTCACGATAATATTGCCTTTAATTTAAGCTAAAATCAAAGCTCATCTTGTTTGGCTGCTGCTGCATTTCTAAATTTAGTTTATTCACCATATTATTAAATTCTGTGTTATTGATTACTTCATTATTGGCTAACCATACCAGGTTTCGGTAGTTTTCTTCACGGGTGAAGCCAAAATTTATCTGGCCGTATTTATGGAACAAAAAGGTATTTCTCGTTGCTTTTAGCGTGTCAATAAAAGTATTCACTTCTGCTTTTGATGGTTTGTTCTGTAAAAACTCAATAGCATCTATATTGCCATGTTTCACCAGATAAAAATTTCTTTTATAGGTGATTAAAAACAAGATCAAGAGGATCACCGATAAGCCAAAATAGAAGTAGTAAACCGAACTTTCAACACCATCCCCATCATTTCTTAACAAATACAATAGGATAGACACCATACATAGTATAGTGGACGAGAATAGAAGGCCATAAATACCCCTATTGTTTTTATAAGTTCTGACACCTACGTTTTCATAGGTGATCAGATATTCACTTGAACTCAGTAAACTGCTCTGTTTTACTTCAAGTCCGTTTTCTGTGATTAAAAATGATTTGTACCTAAACCTGAAGTCTTTTTGTACAAGTGATTCGTTCATATTTATTAGATTGTGTCAACTCCCAACTCAAAACTCCGAGTGCCCAACTATTTTTCCTCCTTAAACCTGCTGAAAAACAACAGCGCAATTAAACAAAGTCCAAAACCTACAATTCCATTCAGGCGTAATCCAAAATCGTTGCCTGGGTCTTTCCCGTAGATGGTAAGCATCGCGAAAATAGCGATACCTAAGGTTTGTCCGAGTTTTACAAAAAGGTATTTCACGGCGAAAAACATGCCCTCGTGGTTTTCTCCTGTTTCTAAGGTGTCTTTTTGGGCAATATCGGCTAAGATGGCCGTAGGTAAAATACCTAGTGCCGCCAAAGGAAAGGAAGCGGATAATACCAGGATGTAAATCTGTGTGTGCGGGCCGAAAGGTAATTTACCTAAAAAGAAGATCGTGACGAAAATTAAGCATAGTACGGCGAAAGCGAGCAATACAAAGGGTTTTTTACCAATTTTAGCGGAGCCAAAGTTAACTAACGGGTAAAAAAGCAAGGAAGCCATCACCATGGCGCCCATAAATTTCCCGCCTTCTGATTCTGGCAAACCCAGTAAAACGGTACAGAAAAACAGTAAGCCGCTTGATATAATGCTTAATGCAGTATAAAAAGCAAAGTCGGAAATCAAATAGTATTTAAAATTGCTGTTTTTAAAGGTGCTCTTAATCGCCGGCCATAACGGCACATGCGTAGGTTTTGCAACAGAGAACTCTTTTTCGTTGATGAAAAAAACAGGTAACAACATCACCAGTCCTGATAAAATACATAAGCCCCATATGGCTATCTGAATGGCCTCGCTGCGGTTGGCCACATGAAAATGATCTTCGACCAGGTCGGCGAAATTGTTGGTGCAGGCCGATAAAATAATTCCGACTACAAAACCAACCTGCTGATAACTGGAGAGCTTAACTTTTTGCCTTGGTGTGTTGGTTACTTCGGCCAGTAAGGCATTATAAGGAATAATATAGGTGGTAACCGACACAAAGAACAAACAGAGTGTGACAGTGAGCCACCAGGCATTGTGCAGGCTTTCTGTTTTTTGGATGGGGTAAAAAACCAAGGCGCAGAAAATCATGGCCGGAATAATGGCCAATTTCATAAAAGGCATCCGGCGACCGTTTTTATTGGTACTGGCATCACTTCTGGAGGCAATAAAGGGATCATAAATGGCATCAACCAATCTGCCCGAAGCCGCAATGATTGACAGGATATTAAATGCACCCAACAAAACCAGCTGCGGTACCAATGGCGGTAAACCTGCATTGCTCGGTGGCAAATAGAAATAGGGAAGCATGACGATGATAATATTCGTCATCGTGCTCCAACCGATCATACCTGCAGCATAAGCAATTTCTTGTTTTAAGGAGAGTGTTTTGTTCATTAATTTTTTTTAAAAGTGTTTTCTATACCTTGCAGGTTTCGAAAACCTGCGAAGTTTGAACCGTGAATAACTATTTCTTAAACCATCCGCTTATAAAATAAATAGCCAGAAAGCCTGTAAAAATATATAGTCCGTTCAATGCCGCATTCGGATCATCAGCATAAATACTGAAGGCAACAAAAGTATAAGCAGCAATAAAAATAATAGGCAATATAGGATATAAAGGAACAGTGTAGATGGTTTTTTTATCAAGATGTGCCGTTCTTTTTCTGAGGATGAAAATTGTAGCGGCAGAACTGGCCATACTGATACTTTCTAAGAAAATAGTGTAGTTTAAAATCTTGTCGAAGGTTTTTGCGTAAAAAATAATCACAACCGAAATTAAGGTGAAAACCGTTAAACTAATGGAGATTACCTCTGTTTTTTTATTCATCCTGCTAAATATTTTTGGCAGTGCCCCTTCTTCGCCCATGGCAAACATGGCTCTTGGATTGCTGAGCAGGTTTACATTTACATAACCCATTACCGAGAAAAAGATGATGACCGAAAGTGCATTAAAACCTGCAGGGCCAAATATTTTTGAAGCCAGTATCGCAGCGATGCTTTCGGCAGATTTTAGTTCTTCGAAACCAATTACTTTTACATACACGTAATTAATGGCTAGATAAAGGATCACAATAATGGTTAAACCGATGATAATGGAACGTGGAATTACTTTTTTTGCTTCTTTTACTTCACCGCCAAAGTTGATGGTTTGGGCATAACCCGCGTAAGAGAAAGAAACCGCAATTAAACATAGGCCAAGTGCTTTTCCATAATCAGACCAAGTGGGCAAAGCTCCTGTTGCCGTTTTAAAAATCGGTGTAACTGTTTGTGTTTGTCCACCGAAAAATAGGGCACAGATTAAGGTTAAAATCATTCCGATTTTAATCACAGTCAGTACATTTTGTGTTTTCGAACTCGCTTTTAAGCCTAAAAGATTAATGAAATAAAACACTAAAATGGTGGTGATGGCTATGCCCACCCGATAGGTTTCAGTTTGTTTATCTACAGGTAAAATAATTTTACTCAGGTATTCTGCACCAATAATGGAGATGGCTGCAACAGAGGCTGCGCTTGAGATAATGACGATGCAATTAATGGCAAAGGCTATGGAAGGGTGATAAGCTGATGAGAATATCTTATAATAACCACCTGTTACCGGAAAACGTGAACCGATTTCGGCATAAGTTAATGCACCACAAAAAGCGACAAAACCACCAATAAACCAGGCCAGGTAAAAAAGTTCTGGAATTTGTGCTTTGGCCGCCACGTTTACGGGGGTACGGAAGACGCCCATCCCGATAACCAAACTCACCACAATCATGGATAAATCGAATAGCGAAAGCTGTTTCTTTTGTTGCATTAAATAGAATTTTGAATATTGGGTTGAAGATAGGGAAAATATGGAAGAGGTGAGATGGAAAATGTGCGTTGGAAAGGATGATGAACTAATGATAAGTCAACTCATACGCAACCATCCTCCATTTTACATATTCCATTATCATGTTTGTATGTTGAAATTTTCTTTTGCGAGCATCAGGGAATAAAACTATTATTGTATCATAATTCTGAAGAGCTTATTTGAAAATATTTTTATTTCAATCATCAGGTTTATTTCTACAAATTCTTCATTGCTTTGCAAACCAAAAGATGCAGGGTTTTTCATTGAAGAACAGATAAATACAATATGGCAGAAGTAATTTATAACGACGACAGTATTCGTTCATTAGATTGGAAAGAGCACATCAGGCTTCGTCCGGGAATGTACATTGGTAAACTTGGCGATGGTTCTGCACAGGATGACGGTATTTACGTTTTGTTAAAGGAAATTGTAGATAATTCGATTGATGAGTTTGTAATGGGTACTGGAAAAACAATCGAAATTACGCTATCTGAGCAAAAAGTGAATATTCGCGATTACGGTCGGGGTATTCCATTGGGTAAGGTAATCGACTGTGTGAGTAAGATCAATACCGGTGGTAAATACGATAGCAATGCCTTCCAAAAATCCGTCGGTTTAAACGGGGTAGGGACCAAGGCCGTTAATGCACTTTCGACCAGTTTTACCGTACAGTCTTACCGTGATGGAAAAACGAAAAAAGTAGAATTTTCGAAAGGAGAAATCGTTACGGAACAGCCCATTATCGATACCACCCAACGCAATGGTACGGCAATTACTTTTTATCCGGACGAAACCATTTTCAGAAACTATCACTACATTCCTGATTTTGTAGAAAGCATGGTTTGGAATTATGTTTTCCTAAACACAGGTTTAACTGTAAATTTCAATAACCAAAAATACTTTTCGGAAAGAGGTCTTTACGATCTGCTTTCTAAGTTTAATAAGCCAGAAGAAATCCGTTATCCCATTATCCACATGATAGGACCGGATATCGAAATTGCGATGACCCACGGGCAGCAATATGGCGAAGATTACCACTCGTTTGTTAACGGGCAGCATACTACACAGGGCGGAACACACCAGGCGGCCTTTAGGGCAGCAGTAGTAAAAACGGTTAGAGAGTTTTACAAAAAAGAATTTGATGCAGCCGATGTGCGTTCATCTATTATCGCGGCAATCTCTGTGCGTGTACAGGAACCGGTTTTCGAATCTCAAACCAAAACAAAGCTGGGTTCGCAAAATATGGGACCCGAAGGACCATCGGTAGCTACTTTTATTAATGATTTTGTTAAAAAGGAATTGGATGATTACCTGCATAAGAATAAAGAGGTTGCTGATGCGCTAGAGAAAAGGATTCTTCAATCGGAACGTGAGCGTAAAGATATTGCCGGAATTAAAAAATTGGCGAATGATAGAGCTAAAAAGGCATCTTTACACAATAAAAAACTGCGTGATTGTAAAGTGCATTTTAATACAACGCACGAGAAGCGCTACGAAACCACCTTATTTATTACCGAAGGTGATTCTGCATCGGGTTCGATCACCAAATCGCGGGATGTAGATTGCCAGGCTGTATTTAGTTTAAAGGGTAAACCCTTAAACTGTTATGAGCTCACCAAAAAAGTGGTTTACGAAAACGAAGAATTTAATCTTTTACAGCATGCTTTAAATATCGAAGATGGTTTAGAGGGGCTGCATTATAACAATATCGTAATCGCAACCGACGCAGATGTGGATGGTATGCACATCCGTTTGCTGATGATGACCTTCTTCCTTCAGTTTTTTCCTGATCTGGTAAAAGCAGGCCATGTGTATATTTTGCAAACACCGCTTTTCAGGGTGCGGAATAAAAAGGAAACGATTTATTGTTATAGTGATGAAGAACGAAAAAATGCGATCGAAAAACTGGGCAATAAACCAGAAATTACCCGATTTAAAGGGCTGGGGGAAATTTCTCCTGACGAATTTGGCTTGTTTATCGGAAAAGATATCAGGTTAGACCCGGTGATTTTGAAAGATCAAACGATTAAGAGTTTGCTTGAATACTACATGGGTAAAAATACTCCAGATAGGCAACAGCACATTATCCGCAATCTCAGGGTAGAGAAGGATGAGGTGACTGAAGAACTTAAAGTGATTACTGACGAAGTGGCTTAAAAAAGCCTCAGGGTTATCGTTAAACCAAGGAAGTCAAGCTTTTAAGTTTGACTTCCTTGGTTTAACCGAGAGCGGTTTTTCCTGCAAGGAAGATGCTGAAATAAATTCAGTATGACGACCGGGTCATCAATATTTATAGAATTATTCCTTTTTCACCTCAACCGTATCTTCCGGGTGCTGTGGTGGCAGTACATCTACCTTTTTCTCTACAATAGTAATTTTGGTAAACACGGCATACTTGCTAGGGGAGATGCCATTATCATATTTTTCGGCGTAAGCCTGAGTAAATTCTGCACCAAAGTAGAGTATAATCGAGGTATAATAAATCCACAATAAAATCACGATGATCGAACTGGCTGCGCCAAAGGCAGAGCCTGGATTTCCCTTTTCGATATAAATCCCGATCAGGTATTTACCCAAACTGAACAGCACAGCGGTAAACAGGGCACCGATAATGGCTGATTTCCAGCGGATGATCACATCTGGTAATACCTTAAATATAATCGTAAAAACAGCGGTAACAGCGGCCAGGGTAATTACGTTATTCAAAATATAAATCAATAATTCCATGGTATCATTTGCTACCGGAATCACTTTATCTATATCACTTTTAGACACCAGTGAAACCAGTTTATCGCCTAAACCCACCACGATACTGTTGATCACCAACGAAACGAGTAATAAAAAGCCCATGGATACGATCAGTGAAAACGAAAGCAACCTGTTGGTGAGCATCTTTAGCCAGCCTTTTTTTGGGATGGCTTTTACTTTCCAGATGATATTGATGCTATCCTGTATTTCGATAAATATAGCCGTAGCGCCAACAATCAGTGTACCTATTCCAATAATTAAACCTATGGTAGATTGCCCGGTTTTATTGGCATGTTCTACAAAACCTTGAATTTGTATAGCCGCATCCTTGCCGACCATTTCGGTAACCTGCCCATAAAACTGACCTCTTGTTTCGTCATTTCTTTTGTCGCCAAAAAATAGGGTAGCGGCGGATAAGATGATAATAATGAGCGGCGTAAGCGAAAAAATGGTATAATAAGCTAATGATGCACTCAACTTAGTGATCCTATCCTCGATAAAACCTTTGCCAGCCGCAATAAACAGATGGTAAAGCGCAATAAAGAAATCTTTGATCTTATGGATTACTTTCATCGAAAAATTAAAACGGATAGCCTATCCCAATGTTAAAAATTAAATTCTGTTTACGCCAGTCTTTGTTGCCAAAGGCGATATCATCAAATACCCACCGCTGTCCTTCTGGTAAGTAAGGCTTACGCACTGGGAAAGCCACATCCAAACGCACTACAAAAATCGTGGCATCAACGCGTAAACCCGCACCAGTACCAACAGCCAGTTCGTTTAGCGCGTTCTTTAATTTAAAGCCAGAACCAAGTCTTGCGGTCTCTGGTTTACCAGGTTCTCCAAGATCTTCTTTCCTTAGCCAGATATTTCCGGCATCTACAAACAATGCACCATATAAGATACTTACGATTTTAAAACGGAGCTCAGAGTTCAACATTAATTTAATATCGCCCCCCTGGTCGGCAAAGATGGCATCATCCGGCACTTTATAGGTACCCGGCCCTAAAGTTCTGGCCGGAAAAGCCCTGATATCGTTACTGCCGCCTGCAAAAAACTGCCTCACAAATGGTAATGATGTACTTTGGCCATAGGCATAACCGTAACCAAGGTTTAACCTATTGGCCCAGATTAAGTTTTTATTGATTTTATAATAATCCCTTAAGTCGGCTTCTACCCTTATATACTGAGATAAAGGCACATTGAATAGCGTACGTTTTCCTTCATCATTTTTGGGTACAAAAGCACCCCACACATTGCCGCCAGTTTCTAAACCGCCATAGAAATAAGTGTTATTTCGGCGGCTATCCTCCATCTGGTTGGTATAGGTAAAGTTATAGTTGCTGCCGATAATTAATTGGTTTTCTAAGGTAGTTCTTAATAATGGATTCACCCTATATAAACTATCCATAACATCGTCATTTGGAAAAGCTGTAGAAATATAGCTAACCGATATCGGATTTAAATTATGCTCCTTATAAATGTTCTCTTTAAAGTTATAACCAAACTCGCCTTTAAAAGCATTCAAAGTATACTCTGAGCCCCGGTTTAACATCTGATAAGAAAGCGAAGCAATGGTTTTTGGGATAAAAGCGGTGGTACTATTGGGTTTGTAAAAAGGAACAATAAACCTGGGGAAAGTCAGTTTACCTTCGGCAGTTAATGATAATGAGTTTTTACCTAAAGAAGTTCCTTTTGTTTGTGTCTCAAAGCCGCCGCTTACACTAATGTCCAGTTGTTCTGCATTTCTGAACAGGTTTCTGGTGGTTTGTGTCACCTTCACTTCCGAACCCACAAAATTGTTCGATTTACTCGTTCCGGTAACCGAAAAGGTAAGGGAGTTTTTCTTTAAAGGCGTTAAATAAATGTTCAGGTCGAGCTGGTTATTTTTGAAACTGTCAACAGGCAGGAATTCTACTCTTACATCCTGAAAAGCACCCACATTTACCATGCGGTTTAATGATTGGTTATGGTCTTTACGGTTATAGAGTTCGCCTTTTTGAAAGAACACCAACCGGTCAAAAAGTCTCGGTTTAAAGGTGTTTTTATCATCGTAGATATTGAAATCTTTATATTCTAAAGGTTTTAGCCTTCTTAAAGTGCTGTCTCTCCGTAATGAATATGCAGGATATATATTGATGTTTTTGATGGTATAAGGTTTTAAACCCGCATCTGGTGCGATATCCTTTACCTTTACCGAAACATTCACGAGATTTTTGCCAATGGTGCTGTCTACCTGCATAATCAGGTAATCGGGACTGAAATAGAAATAACCGCTTTCTTTCAGGTCGTTATCAATCCTGATCCGTTCATTTTTATAGGTATCGATATCATAATAATCGCCAACTTTTAATAAGGTTTTGTCCTTATTGGTATTAATGATTTTAGTTAATACACCAGAATCAGGCGGGAAAGTAACTTTATTGATTTTATAACGCTCTCCGGTAACAGCAGTATAAATGGCCTTACCTTTTTTGTCTTTAACTATGGTATCGCCAGTAACTTCTGCCTGCAGATAACCCTCGCTGATTAAATAGCTAGACAATACATCATTATTGTATTTCAATTTTACTTCACTCAACAACACAGGCGGTTCTCCTTGCCTGCGCAACCAGTTTCTGAGTCCTTTCGGCTTTTTAGGTTCGCCCGCAAGGTTATAAATGCCCAATTTAAACTTAATGCCCAGAAATGACTTATTAGGTCGTGGGCGGGTTTTATTTTCTAAATCGGCTTTAACCTGTTTTTCATCATCAATTTTACCAGAAGTATCGGGATTAATTTTGACTTCGGCACCGGTATATAAAATTTGTCCCGGTTTTAAGGATTTGGTACTACTGCAGGCCGCCCAAACTAAACAGGCCAATAAAAATAAAAGAGGTCTAGTTAGTTTTCTCATCTTGTGCTTTCTGTTCAATGTTTCTTATTCTTCTAATTCTTTTCTTTTGGAATATCTCTTTAAATTTATTGTAATCTACCACAAGGGTAAAGCCCAAACCGGTTTCAATAATCTGGCCCTGTACAATCATGTCGTTCTGGTTTCGGCGATAGGCCCTTAAACGGTATCTTCCGTCGGCTGATAATGCATATTCAACATTTACGTTTCCGGCAATATTGGTCGATTTTTCTCCCGGTGCCTGGGGGCCTTCCAGGGCAAAGGAACTTCCAACGGTAACGGTTAACCGATCATTGAGGAGTTTTTTCGATAAACCCACCTCCAGATCTGTTTTTTGCTGCATCGAACCTGTTGAGTAATCTTCCGATGAATTTACGCCAAAATTAAGATCTACACCCTGTATCAGATCAGAGGTTAAATTGTTCAACTGCTCGGTTAACAATTTACTTACACTCGAACGTGCAAGGGTAGAAACACCGCCTCCGCCACCAGCTAAACTTTGGAATGGATTGTTGGCAATAAACCTGTTTAAGGCCAATAGCGCAAATACCTGTTTATTCAATTCGCTTTCGTCGCGGTTTACGTTGAGCAATTTGGTATAAACGATGCCACCCAGTGCGCCGCGTTCATTTTCTGGTAAATCTAATTTAAAGGAGATAATCGGTTTTAAAAGCTCACCTTTCATCATTAAATATACCTGAAACGGCAGTTTTGTTTTAGCTTGAATATTAGATGGATCGTTGATTAAATCAATAGGTGCCGCATTAACTTCGTAGAGGGCACTTAAATTAACATTTGCCGTAGTTGGCTCTCCCGTCCAGATAATAGTGCTACCTTTTACCAGTTTAAATTCTTTCTTACCCAACGGGCCAACTGACAAGTTATAAGAACCATCAATAATCTCGTAACGTCCGGTTAAGCTGATTTTACCACTTGGATCCATCGTTGCATTTAAATTTGCGTCGCCTTTTACATTTAAGGCGTCACCGTTTGATGGATCTACCACAACATTAAGCTCAGCTTCAGGATCGATAGTTACTGCCGCAACAAGATTGATGCCTTTAACAGGAGATTTACTGATACTATCAACCTTTAAAGCTTTCTGTCCGTTAAAGGGTGGTGCATCTGCATCAATAAACTGCACAATGCCATCCTGGTCAATAATAGAAGGATCACTTGATGGAAGTGCGAAGAAGAATTTTGTTCCTTTATTTACCTTGATGTTCATGTTTACATCAGGCTGGTTTAAATCTCCACGGACCTTAATATCGCTGGTTAAAAATACGGTTCCGTAAATCATATCATTATCGGCTGCAGTGGAGTTGATCGCCCTGAAATTATTCATTCTGACATCCAAGCCGAAACGGTAATTTTTAAAATCAGTGGTGTACACTTTTCCATTGATAGTGGCCTTTTGATTTAAGGAATCGATCAGAGTAAAATTGTTGAAGCTGATGCCTTCGTTTGTAAACGAAATCTTCTCATTCGGCATACGGAAAAATGAATTTACGTAAGCCACATTAAAGCCTGCATTATTGAAGGTTAAATCGCCCAGGATCTTAGGAGCGGTTAAGGCACCTTTAACGGTTAGTTCGCCGGTTAAGGTACCGGTGCCACGTCTGAGCTGACCGGCAGATAAACTCTCGATGTTTTTCATTTCGATCTTGTCGATATTTACCCGAAGATCTAAGGCACTTTGTGGTGCGGTATAATAGAACCCGTTAACCCTTAATTCGTGTACGCCGGTTAAAGCCACATTTACCTCAAAGGCATTTTCAGTATTGTTATTTACGGCTAAACGTAAGGTACCCAACTGATCTTTTTGATAACGCAACTGATCGATGGTGAGGTTTGCTTCGAATTTTGGTGTTGATGCCAGATCTTTAACATTTGCGGTTCCGTTTAAGCGGCCGCCAACCAAAGTGGTATCGGTTTCTGCAAATTTAGTGAGGGTTTCTAATTGGAAATCTTTAAAAGCTACAGCCAATGGTGCATTGGGTTCGGTAGGATTGCTGTTGATGGAGAGCGACTGACCGCTATTGCTGATCTCGAATTGATTAACCAGTATACCCGAAGCGCCAAACTGGATGTAATTGTTTTGCGAAACCACCCATTTTTGATAATCGAGCAATAATTTTTGTGGATCTAAAGTGAATTTAAAATCTTTATTGATGGATTGAAAGGTGCCACCAATTACATATTTATTCTTCAGTTGTCTATCACGCAGGAAGATATTCACGCCCAAATTGTTGTTCGCCGCATCACCACTTACTTCTGTATTAAAGAGTGCGATTGATGGACTTTGTAAGCTTTTAACCGTCAAGCTGTAATCTAGCTTATTATTGTCGTTATTGATGTTCAACACGGTGGTATCGACTTTAAAATCGCCGTATACTACCTGAGGGAAATTACCTTTAATCTGTAGGCTGTCTTTTTGCGTATCGATCAATCCGTAAAACTGCGATTGTTTAAACACGGTCAACTGTGGTACAAATTCTTTTAAAAGCTTAGAATCATAAACCTGTACAAAGAACCTCAAACGTTGATCAGGAACTTTGGTTATAGTACCAAAGGCATAATATTTATTAATCTGGTTGATAATTGCGCCACCTAGCTTTGATAATTGGTATTTGCCATCCAATTTTGCCGATAAAATTTCTGATTTTAAAGTCAGTTCGTTTTCAGTAGCGGTTGATTTTGCACGGATGGAAATCGTGTCTACATTGATTCTCTGTTTGTCTTTTACCAATTGCAGTCCGGTAACATCAACCGAACCATTTAGATAATCGGCATCGGCGGTGGCTAGATCTACCTTAACCATACCTGCCGCGCTTAAAACAGTCGGACTAAAATTCAGTGCCCGTAAGTTTACCTGTTTTAAATTCAGATCAGCTTTTACTGCAGGATATTTTCCTGCCATATTTACTTTCGCATCTAAATTAAAGTTGGCATTGCTATCGGGCATGCTGCTTTTGATACTGATGTTCTGGTTGCTGTAATTTCCGGCAAGGCTTAAATTGCGGTAAGTATATTTGTTGTAGTAAGCACTAAGCACCTTTGCGTTAAATTTTGCATTGATTTTTTTTGGATCGAGACCGGTGCCCACTACGTTTGCCTTAACCGAAATGCGGCCAAGTTTTGGCTGCATTTTTAATAACCTGCCTACATTAAAGTTGTTTAGGCTGATATCTGCTTTATAACTTTCCTTACCCTTTGGCCCTTTCATGCCTGCTACTAAAATTGCACCGCCCATATCGGTATTGATATTAAGGTTGGTGTTAAAATCGGTCATCGAGCCTTTAAAATTACCTTTTGCATCAATTACGTTTGGCAATTCGATGGAGGGTGGCAAAGATTTTTTAGGTACAGCAACCAAAATATCGCTTTTGGTTACATGCAGTTTCTTTATGTTTAAATCAAGAAAGGTTTTTTTGATATCAGGCAATCCCTTTGCTTTTCCGCTGATATCGATCTTTGTGTTTTTTAATCCGGTAACCTGCAGTTTTGGGATATTCAGGTTATTCAGAAAACCATCCACATTGGCGGTGATTTTTATTTTTTCGTTGCGGTAATTGGCAGGTACTGCATCACTAAAGAAACCAGCGTCCTTTAACCCAATTGTGGTGTTTTTAAGGGCTATATTGAGTTTTACACGTTCCGGATGTTTGGTTAAATCCTCCATCGAAGTGAAATTTAACTCTGTGGCATTTTCAATTGAGGTATTTGGCGTTTTGAGAATAAAATTGCTGAGTTTAATCTGTTTGTCGTTATACACAGCATCGCCACGTAATTCATCCAGCACAAAACCGCTTTTCTCTTTTAACGAACCATTTTTAACATTTACCTTGATGCCCGCTGCACTATAATTTACATCGCTTGCACCCAAATTAAGCTGGTCGATTTTAAGATGGTTGAAATCCATTCCCTTTTTTGCAGGTTTGGCGCCGAGGTTATCAAACTGTACATTGTTATCAGCAAGGCTAATATTCTTAATGATTAAACCCAAAGGAGATTTTTCGGGAACTACGGTATCCTTAACTTTCTTTAGATCGTTGCTGGGTGCAGGTTTAAAAGCAAAAAGGATATTAGATTTATTTAAATGGGCATCATCAACCGAATATTTACTGTTGGTTAAATCTACCTTCAGGTTTGCCAGGCCCAGATCATTTACATCAGCAATGGCTTTGGTGGTCGAGAGCTGATCGTCATAATTTACCTTCACATTGCTGAAAACAAAATTCTGTACTTCGATTAGTGGCAGTTTACCCTGTTCTTTCTGGCTACTATCTACACTGTTAGTAATGTGCTGAACAAGTTTGACAAGTGGTTTTTGCTGTAAATAACGCAGAGAAGTATTCACCAGGCTTAATTCTTTGATTACATAATGTTGATTAGCCAGATCGAAATCTTTTATTTTAGTTTTAAAAGCACCTAAATATAATTTCACGTCGTTACCTGCAACGTCATCACGGTAGTTGATGCCGATATCTTCAAAAGAAACTTTATCAACGGAGAATTTTAAGGTAGATGTGGTATCCGTTTTTACCTTTTCTTCAGGTTTTTTCTGATCGCTGGCAAACGCATCAACCAGGAATGAAAAATTAAATGTGGTATCGGGCGTGATGCGCTTTACATTGGCGCGTACATTTTTTAGTTCAATATCATTGATCTCCACAGTATTTTTTAACAGCTTAAATAAGCTGATATCCACTGCGAGTTTTTCGGCATATAATAAGGTATCGCCTTTGCGGTCTTCGATATAGAATTTGTTTAGAACCACATCTTTTGGCAAAGCAATTTTGATGCTTTCCAGACTCACTTCGGTCTTGGTTTTGTTTTTAAGGTAGTTTATAGCCTTACCTTTAACAAAATTCTGAACCGCTGGGATGTTTAGGGATAGGGCTACACCAACTACCAGGATGATGATGGAAGCAATTACCCACAATAAAATTTTAAGACTTTTGCGTACGTATTTATTCAAAGCTAAGGGTGTTTGGTGTTTGATAAATGCTAAAAGCATGCCATTAAAATTAAATTTAAAGCAGGATTTACTAAATAATACAAAAATTAACTTAAATTGTTCGCCCGCTATAAAAATTTAACATTGGCGGTTTTATAATTCGTTAAAAATGAATGTAATAAATCTAAATATATCTTTTGAACAATACGAAAGTATTATAGAATTAACATTGGCAGACCGAAGCCTTTGTGAACAGGCAGAACAGGCTCTAAATACTTCATATTCTCCTTATTCGAAGTTTAAGGTAGGTACAGCCATCCGCCTCGCCTCGGGCGAAACCGTGCTGGGGAGTAATCAGGAAAATCTGGCTTATCCTTCGGGACTTTGTGCGGAACGTGTTGCCCTTTTTACTATTGGTGCGGCTTATCCAAATGCGGTAATTGAAACCATGGCCATTACGGCAAAGACTGATAATTTTGAGATTTTAAAACCAATTACCTCTTGTGGAGGCTGTTTGCAGGTGATGGCAGAGTTTGAACGCAAGCAAAAAATGCCGATTGAGGTGATTTTTTATTGCTTAAACGGTGAAGTACTAAAGGTACCCAGTGTAAAGAGCTTATTGCCTTTTTCTTTTGTGGAGGATCGATTAGAGCGGTAATTTCAGTTGAGAGTTTTCAGTTGAGAGTTTGGAGTTCTGGGCGCAGCGCCTTACCCTGACAAAGTTTGTGGATTAAGTTCGTTGTTGCAAGTCCCTATCCTTTAGAAGAGGGAAGCGGGGATAGTTTTATTAACTCAATAATTGAGTAGAGCGCTTTTAGTTTTTAGTGGGGAGTTTTGGGTGTGAGATCGGTAGTTCTGAACTCGTAGTAAGCAGTTCTGAGCTCGCAGTTAATCGTTCTGAAGTTGCTATTTCAATCTGAGGAAACCCGATTGATCAACGGGTAAACCCATCGGTGATAGCTCACTAATCGACAGTAATTCATATCCCATCTCAAAATTTTCTTGTATCCTTTATAGCCTCCGTCAACAATTGTATATTTGATTTTTTAACCATATGAAGCATCTCTATATCCTTACCATCTTTGTTTTAATTTCTTTTGGTGCTTACGCCCAAACAGTACTGAAAAGCAAGTCAACTTATAAAATCACTTATTTCCGTTCTTCGGATGGCAAACTCAAAGAAGACCGGAATGCCACAATTGTAATTGCATCAGCAAATCAGAATTTGGTCAGCAATGCGGCCATACTCGATAATCAGGCAAAATATCCTTATGAGCAAAGTATTGTTACCAAACCAGGTCTGATTTTATTTCAACTTGCAGATTTGGCAGCAAATAACCAGATTGCTACCGCGGATAGTGTTGCAATCGGGAAACAAATTTTCGAATTCAGCAAAGAAACCAAAGTGATTTTAGGTTATACCTGTAAAAAAGCCACAACGGTTGTGAATTCGAACCGCATCGATTTATGGTACAGCACCGAAGCGGGGATCAAAGCCGCACCAACCATTTTGGGACAAAACCTTGGTCTGGTTTTAGAGCAGGTGCGTAATGGCAATAGTTTTGTAACCGCTGCAAAGATTGAAGAAGTTAAAAAACCGAAACCAATCGATTTACAAAAAATAAGTACCAAACTAACCGATGGATTAACCTATAAAGATCTGCTTTGGAAAAGCAGGTTTACCACTTTGAATGTTTTCAATAACGAACAGATCAACTTTATAGATAAACCACAATCGAACGATTCTATTTTTCGTTTTGCTGGTGGAACGGTAATCGCCAGAAAGGTTAAGTTTCCTGAATTGAAGGCTAAGCCCAATGTTTTTGTTGATCTGACTGAACAATCGAATGGCGATGCCTACGATCGAACGGGTTCAGTATTCATTATCCCGACGGATAAGCAGATCAGTTTAATGGATGCGCTTAAAAATTCGGTTAAAGACCTGCCGGTTTACGACAATGGGAACGGCAAAAAATACCAGGGCGTGGTGGCTACCATCAATTATAATCCTGTAATCGAACTGATGCGGTTTTTTACCCCTTTTGGAGTGGGAAAATACAATACCCTAAAACTCAAAGATAAAAACTGGGCGGAGAAAGTGTATTACCGGCAGGATGTGTCGGAACTGTTTCCGTTGGTGAATGGGAAAGAGGTATGGGTAGCTGTTTTTATCGGTAATTATGATAAGGGTGGGCATAAGGTGTCTTTGAATATTACACTGCACAACGGTGGAAGAGAAAAGGAAGCTAAAGAAGTGATTTTGCCATTGTTCAACTCGACCAACGTAATGGAAATGGCCGGACAGGAATATGCCACCATGTTTAGCAGCGATAAAGGTTTGGAAGTTTCTTTTACTTTAGCGAAAGATTTAAGAGATGCCAAACTGCGCTACATCACCACCGGTCATGGTGGCTGGGGGAATGGTGATGAGTTTGTACCACGAAAAAATACCATCTGGCTGGATGATAAAGAAGCTTTTGCTTTTACACCGTGGCGGCAGGACTGCGGTTCGTACCGTTTATCAAATCCTGCATCGGGTAACTTTGAAACCGGACTTTCTTCCTCCGATTTAAGCCGCTCGAACTGGTGCCCGGGTACGGTAACCAATCCCGAATGGATCAGTTTGGGTGATTTGAAAGCGGGAGTGCATAGCATAAAAGTAACCATCCCGATGGGAAAGCCAGAGGGCAGCAGCTCGAGCGCATGGAATGTTTCGGGGGTGTTGTTAGGAATGGAATAAGCATTTGATTTGTCATCCTGTATATCGGGAAGAATCTTTTTCTTGCTTTTTTTACCAGATAAGACATATATGCAGATATAAGCTTTAATCGCCACATATACTACGCTATCCCCCCTTTTTATTTTCAAGGAGGGAGGCTGGTTCTGCGCAATTGCAACCCCCAATAGTACCACACACTATTTTTCTAAACCGGATTGCAGCGGAGATCCTTTTTTGCGGCCTGAGCCTTGGCTGCAGGCAAAAAAGATCGTAGCGGAAAGCCGGAGTGACCGTTTAACAAACCTGCAGAACCCTGCTTTCCAAACCCTTTAAAAACAAAATTTGCAACTTTAAATGTGAATAACCTCTCTTTATTCTATGCGATCATTTTTATTATATTTACGGCTGCCAATTTTTGTAAATAAATGAGTGAAGAATTAGATCAAAACGTAAACGAAGAGCACAAACATACCATAACCCCAATCAACGGTTTATACGAAAACTGG
>Ga0163161_10000906_pt1 | contig 22916 bp, 24 predicted proteins | sample S45metaG_FD_129847 | JGI IMG/M metagenome (GOLD analysis project Ga0163161, IMG submission 129847) | Switchgrass rhizosphere microbial communities from Kellogg Biological Station, Michigan, USA - S4-5 metaG | ecosystem: Host-associated > Plants > Roots > Rhizosphere > Soil | place: USA... | reverse complement strand
CGAAAAAAGTTCCAATGTGAAGCATCACCAATTTTGGCGGCATGATAACAAGCCTATTGAACTTTGGAGTAATAAAGTTATTCAGCAAAAGATCGATTATGTTCACAATAACCCTGTGGAGGAGGGATTGGTATACAGAGCAGAAGATTATGTTTATAGTAGTGCTATAGACTATTCTGGTCAAAAAGGACTTATTGATGATATTGTGGTTTTTAGAATGTTTGATGTTTAAATAGGGCGTGCCACACGAAAGGATTCGTGCGGGAGCGGGGGACTGTAATGTCAGGTAAAAGAATTCAATATAATTATGCTTTCATAAACTTAACTTAGGCAGAAGTAAAAACCTACATGTTAAAAAAAATATGTTTCCACCTATTTTAGAAAGTGTTAAAAGTGAACCTCAATCGAAAGTGTTTAGAGATAATAAAGTAACTATTAATTATCACTACAGTGATAAAAATGGAGTCTTTATAATTAATTATTTAATAAAACCTGAAATGTACAAGGATGAGCTAAATTAGTTTTTTACTTTTCGTTTCTGCACGAACCCTTTCGTATAGAAATATTGAAGATAGAAATGAATGTTAACTGAATAATATGAAGCAGTGAAAAAGGAAAAAAATTGGCTTAAAATCATTGTCGAAAATCTGCTTGATTTTATTTTAATGTGGAAATAATAAGCTTTTCTAAAGTATAAAAGAACGCTACTGCAATGCTTATAAGTGTGATCATATTTTTTTGTGTAATTCAGAAAAGTGAATAAGTAAAAGGTTTAAACATAGATTAGAAAAGTAAAAATACATACGAAATATTTTAAGAAAGAACTAAATGTAAAAAGCCGGACTCGTGCGAATCCTTTCGTTTGCCAAATAAAATATAAATAAGATGAAAATTTTTGATTACGTTTTTTACAAAATGTATAAGTCAACCTCAAAAGTAAATGATTTATTCCCTGAGATCCCAACTATTATTTTTCTCTCCGCATTATTGTTTTTAAATGTAGGGTCGATCTTGTTGGTTTTCGATATTTCAATTGAGGGTGTAGGTCTCAATAGAATATATTTAATTGTAACAATTATTTTGTTTTTTAACTTTTATTATTTTTTAAAAAACGATAAGTATAGAATGATAATAGAGGAATATGAATCCAAAAAAAATGTACCTTTTTTAGATGTTTTGATTTTTATTTATCCATTTGCTTCTTTCTTTATCTGTTTTAAATTGTTGAAAATGGCTAACGGACAAATTGGTTTTACATTAATGGGTTTGTTGTTTGTTGAAGTGTTGGCGTATATTAGTAAAAAGAAAGATTAGTCACGCGAAAAGTAAATTTATGATGAGCAGAGCAGAATTACGCAAAATGATTTAGAAAACTATACGTAAACAAAAGATAAATGATATCAAGATGAATCTATAGGGGTTAAATTTTATAAAGAAAGCGAGATCTAAGTCTCGCTTTTTTTTAGACAATTATTGTTTTATTTAACTTGTAATTGCGTAAGATTTGGTTTATAATTATATATTTGTAAGAAATAGATTAAACTTGGTATTTATAAAAAAGGATTGGCTTTTTACTCCTTTGTTTATTCTGCACTTTTTAGAATATTGAATGTTTTGCATTTGAGTATACAAAAGAATTTGCACAGGAACAGAGAAGAGTAATAATAACATAGAGCCAAAAGGCTTTGGAATACTGAATTATCTAAGCTTTAGATGATATTTAATTTAAATAGCTATGAAAAAAATCAACAAAACTCTTGTTTCTATTCTTGTACTAGTCTCTATGATGAGTGCAAATGCGCAGACAATCGCATCTACCCAGCAACAAAATGCCAGAGCTACAGGATATGCAATAGTAGCTGCCAGGAACCCAGGTAAAAGTTTATCAATTATGATGATAAAATGGGATGGTATTAATACTCTGGAATATAATGCTAACAAGCAAATTAATTCGCTTTGGCACCCTCAAGCAGCTGTAAAAGGCAATTATTTTGATCAGACGTTTGAAGCAAATAGTTTTAGTGTTTATAGTTCAGTAGTTATAAGTGAGGCTGAGTTTGATAAGTATAAAAGTACCGGTACAGATTGGTGGATTGTTTGTTCGCCGTTACCATCTTTTAGTAATTCAAGTGTAAATATTTTGGCGAATGGCAATGTAGGTATTGGTACAACAAATCCAACAGAAAAACTTACCGTTGCAGGAAGCATTAACTCTCGCGAAGTAAAAGTAACCGTAGGTGCCGGAGCAGACTTTGTTTTTGAAAATGATTACAACTTACAGTCATTAGATTTCTTAGATAAATTCATAAAAGAGAATAAACATTTGCCCGAAATTGCTTCTGCAGAAGAAATGCGTAAAGAAGGAATTAACCTGTCTGAAATGAATATTAAACTTTTGCAGAAGATTGAAGAATTGACACTTTATGTGATTGAGCAAGATAAAGATATAAAAGATTTAAAAAGTCAGAACGAAGTGTTTAGAGGTTTAATTGAAAAGATGAGTAAGTTAGAAATGACGGTTTTAAATAGTAAATAAACATGTTAAAAACACAGTATAAAAAGTATTGAAGTAATCCGATAAAATTTAAATTATGAATAAAATTATGTTTTTCGCATTGGTCTTAATTACACAATTAAATTTTGGGCAAAATATATTTCCTACATCTGGAAATACTAGTATTGGTGCTGGAGCAACGCCTATATCTCCGTTACACATTAAAAGTTCTAATGACGCTATTTTGGCTTTGCAAACTACAGATGATAGATGGCTTTATACTCAATACTTGAATAGTGTGGGAACAAGAAAATCTTGGATTGGTTTAGGTTATGATTTAAGCAGTTTTAATATTACAGTTGAAAATGGGACGGATAAAATCCTTTTAAATGGTGGTAATGTAGGTATTAACTCGCCATCTCCATTAAATACATTTGAAGTTAAAGTACCAACAAGCAAAGGCGTATCGAGTTCAGATGGTATTTCTATACATGATGGTGCAGTTTATAGATTAGGAATTAATATTGGAGTAAATACAGAGAGTGAATATTCTTATATACAAGCTATTAAAGGTGGTATTGGTCAAAAGAACATTATAATTAATCCAATTGGTGGTAGTGTTGGTATTGGAACAATTACAACTGGAACTCATAAACTGGCGGTTGAAGGGTCAATCGGAGCACGAGAAGTAAAAGTGTTGGCGACAGGCTGGGCAGATTTTGTTTTCAAAAAAGAATACAATTTGCCAACACTTCAAGAAGTTGAAAAACATATTAACGAAAAAGGGCATTTAGAGAATATTCCAAGTGAAGAAGAGGTTTTAAAAAACGGCATTAATCTGGGCGAAATGAATGCTAAGTTATTGCGAAAAATCGAAGAATTGACTTTGTATGTAATTGAACAGGAAAAGAAAAATATCATACAATCGGAAGAAATTGAAAAGTCAAACAAGCAAATTGAAAGGTTAAGTTTTGAAAATAAAACTCTTACATCTATTTCTGAAAGATTATATCAGATTGAACAAAAAATAAAATAAAAAAAAGACCATGAATAAGCTTGTATTGTTATTTATCCTTGTTGGGATGCCAAATGTTTTTTCTCAAAATAATGTTCCTCCAAGTGGGAGTGTTAATTTCGATACAAATTTAAAAATAGGTAAACAAGAAGCGCCTGCAAATACCGCAGGTGAAATTATTCGTTTATCGTTACGTCCTTATGGACATACTGGTGGATTGTGGGATTTTACCGCAAGAGATATTGCAGGTGCTGCATATCTTGATATAAATTATGGGCTTAATTCGGTTATAACATTTGGTACTGATAAAAACGTAGGTATTGGGACAATAACTCCACTTGCAAAACTAGAAGTTAAAGGAGGAAATATCTTAGTTAGAAATTCCTCAAACGTTGATAATGAATCTTCTATTATGATTGCTCATTCTATAGCTCTAGGGAGCTATAATACTTTTGGAACTTCTATAAGAACAATTACCCAAAGTAGTGGTTATAATACATACGGAATGCAATTTTTTACGCAAGAATTACATTCGACAGGTCAAACAGAAAAAATGAGAATTTTAGGTAATGGTAATGTTGGCATTGGAACAATAACAACAGGAACTCATAAACTGGCGGTTGAAGGATCAATTGGAGCACGAGAAGTAAAAGTGCAAGCTACAGGTTGGGCGGATTTTGTTTTCAAAAAAGAATACAATTTGCCAACACTTCAAGAAGTTGAGAAACATATTACCGAAAAAGGGCATTTGGAGAATATTCCAAGTGAAGAAGATGTTCTAAAAAACGGAATTAATCTTGGAGAAATGAACGCTAAGTTGTTACAAAAAATAGAAGAACTAACGCTTTATGTAATTGATCAAAATAAAAAAATAGAAGAACTGATAAAGGAGACTAAGATATTAAAAGAGGATAATAAGTCTTTTAAAACTATTCTTGAAAGTGATTTTGGAGCTAAGAATTAATTTAAACTGATATAGAAAAATGAAAAAGATAATATTTATTCTCGTTATTTTAATTGCCGGTAATAAGTTAGTTCATAGTCAAACATTTGATGGGAATTTAGGAGCTAAAAGTTTAGCATGGGCAACAGAACAGAAAGATTTTAATAGTGTTCCCAGAGCTGGAGTTAGTCCAATGTCTTTAAAACTTTGGGATAATTATGGAGGTTCTGGCGCTCCCTCTAATTACGGATCTTTGTTAGAAATATATGGCAAGTCAGCTCATTTAATTTCGCAATTGTATTTTGATAATACTTGGAATGGTAGTAGAATATTATACAGAACTTCATTTTATGGACAAACTACTTGGGAAAGTTGGCGTTATCTTTTGGATTCAAAAAGCGATGTAGAATCTGTAGGTAATTTAAAAATAGCAGGAACAGGTAACAGTTATATTCTGAATGGTAATTTTGGAGTAGGAACTTCAAATCCAAAAAATAAATTAGATGTAAACGGAACAATTCACTCAAGAGAAGTTAAAGTTGATGTGAATGGCTGGTCTGATTTTGTTTTCAAAAAAGAATACAAGCTACCAACGCTTGAAGAAGTTGAAAACCATATCGCAGAAAAAGGTCATTTGGAAAATATACCAAGTGAAGAAGAAGTTTTGAAAAATGGGATTAATCTTGGCGAAATGAATGCTAAGTTGTTGCAGAAAATCGAAGAATTAACTTTGTATGTGATTGAAATGAAGAAAGATATTATAATATTAAAAACAAAATAAATATGAAAAAAAATACATTAACCTTAATTATTTTATTAGGTTTTATTGGTGACATTTCTGCTCAGATTTCAACTTCGCTATCTATAAACGATACAAGATCTATAAATGATTTGCCAAATTTTTCTTATCGTGATTTAAGGGCTGATTTTAAGTATAGAAATGTTATTGGTGTACCTGGTAAGGGTGTGTTTTCTGCTAATTTAACTCTTTCGCCATGGATTAATAATGATAATACAGGGGGTAAAAATTATCAATTAAACCTAAATGAAGGAGGTATGTTTTATAGAAGTGGGTTTCCTTTGGATTCGCAATGGGGAGTATGGAGAGAAATCATAATGGCTAGTGAAAATGGCAATGTTGGTATTGGCAAAATAAACCCAGCAAACAAGTTAGACGTAAACGGAATAATCCATTCTAAAGAAGTTAAAGTTGATATGAACGATTGGTCCGATTTTGTCTTTAAAAAACAATACAAGCTACCAACTCTTGAAGAAGTTGAAAACCATATTGCAGAAAAAGGACATTTGGAAAATATTCCAAGTGAAAAAGAAGTTTTAGCAAATGGAATAAATCTGGGAGAAATGAATGCAAAGTTGTTGCAAAAAATAGAAGAGTTAACACTTTATGCAATTGAGCAAAATAAGCTGTTAATCGATTTACAAAACAGACTGGAAAAAGTAGAAGTAAATACAAAATAGTAAAAGAAGTGCGCAAATGTTAAAAAAGCGAGATTTATATCTCGCTTTTTTTTATTGTCATATTTTTTTTCTTATGTATGTATTTTTATTAAATCATCATTTTTTTTCTTAAAAATAATATGTATGCATAGTAAATTGGCTATTGTGTGTTTAATGTTTGATTTTAATTTAATAAAACTAACTGACGAATAGTTAAAATACTGGCAAAAAACATGCTGAATATTAATTTTTTTTAACGTTTTTTTATTAATATTAAAAATATTTGTATTTTGGCTATATAAACTAACCAAAAACAAACCTAACATGAGACTGTATTTGCTAATTATGTTGTTTTTCAGCGGAATATCTTTTGCGCAGAATACAATTACTGGTTCTGTTACCGATGGTAACAAACAAGCTATTCCGGGTGCCAACATTGTTATTGTAGGAGATCACAGTGGTACTTCTACTGATTTTGACGGGACATTTAAATTAACGACTTCCACTAAACCGCCATTTACGATTAAAGTATCGGCTGTGGGATTTGGTTCTAAAACAGTAAATGTTACATCGACTACTCAAAAGATAGATGTGGTTTTGAAAGATGAAGAAAACAAACTGGACGAAATTGTGGTTTCTGCTTCAAGAACTCCGGAGCGAGTTTTAGAATCTCCGGTTACTATTGAAAGAATGGGAATTCAGGACATCAAAAAAACTGCTTCACCTTCTTTTTATGACGGTATGGAAAACATGAAAGAGGTACAGATGAATACCAGTAGTATGACCTTTAAATCTGTTAATACCAGAGGATTTGCTACCGTAGCAAATACACGTTTTATGCAATTGGTTGATGGAATGGATAACTCATCTCCATTGTTGAATTTTGTGCTTGGAAACATGATTGGGGTTTCTGAAATTGATGTTCAGAGTGTGGAGTTATTGCCTGGAGCATCATCTGCTTTGTATGGGGCAAATGCTTTTAACGGAATTTTGTTTATGAATAGTAAAAGCCCGTTTACAAGTCAAGGTATTTCTACCTATTTAAAAATGGGACAAACGTCTCAAAATGCAGCCGGTAACAATTTGTATTATGATTTTGGAATTAGAATGGCATATGCTTTTAATAAATATATTGCCGTTAAAGCTAATTTTACTTATATGGAAGCTACTGATTGGTATGCAACAGATTATAATGATAAAACTAATGCCGGAATAGACAGAAGCAATCCTAATTATGACGGAATAAATGTTTATGGTGATGAAGTTTCTACAAATCTAAAAGGTGTAGGGCAATCATTGGCAAGTTTGGGATTGATTCCTGCTGCAGCTGTAAATTTATTGCCAAGTACTAATGTTAGTAGAACGGGTTATAATGAGACAGATCTTACAGATAATAAAGCAGGTAATACTAAAATAGACTTTTCGTTTCATGCAAGGCCTTTTGGAGATGAGAGATTAGAGATAATCTGGCAAAGTAAATTTGGTTTTGGTAATGCTGTTTATCAAGGAGCAAACAGATATTATTTGAATGATTTCGCAATGCAGCAGCATAAATTAGAGTTTAAAGGAAAGAATTTCTTTTTAAGAGGATATACAACATCCGAAGATGGAGGGCATTCTTATGATATGGTATTTACAGGAATCAATGTAGATAGAAAATGGAAAGACGATAAAACCTGGTTTGGTCAATATGCAGGAGCTTATATTACGTCTACTTTAGGTGGAGCTACTCCGGAGCAGGCTCATGCAACAGCAAGAGGTGTCGCTGATACAGGACGTTTTTTACCGGGATCTCAAGCATTTAAAAATGCCTTTAATCAGGTAATTAGTGACGAGAGCGTCTTAACAGGTTCTAAACTTGTTGATAATTCACGAATTTATCATTCAGATGCCAATTATAACTTCAAAGACATGATAAAATTTGCTGAAATTCAGGTTGGAGGTTCTTTTAGATTGTATGAATTGAATTCTCATGGAAGAATTTATACAGATGCTAATGGTCCTATTAATTATAATGAATATGGAGCTTATACACAATTGGCAAAGAAATTCATGGATGATAGGTTAAAATTCACAGGATCTATTCGTTATGATAAATCAAAAAATTTCGACGGGAACTTCTCTCCTAGATTGGCGCTTGTGTATTCTGGAGGAGAAAAGAAGAATCATAATTTTAGAGCATCTTTTCAAACGGGTTTCAGAAATCCATCAACGCAAGATCAATACATAGGTTTCAATATTGGAAATGCTGTATTGTTAGGTTCAGCTCCTGATAACTTAGGAAGATTTAGTGAAACTTTTAACCTTAGTGCAGAGGGGCAAGCGTATAGCGGGAAAGCTACAAAAGATATGAATGGTTATGATGCTTATGACAACTCTTATGTTGCAAGTTCGGTAACTGCTTTTGCGGCAGCGGCAGGTTCTAATCCATATACGGCAGCGGCATTGTTGAAAAAAGCAAAAGCTAATTTGGTGCAGCCTGAAAAAGTGAAAGCTTTTGAGTTAGGATATCGTTCTATTTTTGAAGGTACGTCGATAGACATTAATGGATATTATAATATTTACAATGATTTTATTGGAAATCTTAATGTTATTTCTACTTTTTATGGAACAGCCCAGGATAGTCCTAATTTAGGTACACCAGGTGGTCCTCTACCAACAGGAGATGCTGGTTTTCAATCTGTACGTGCAATTCAAAACGGAGAATACAGAGCATATCAATTGTATACGAACTCAGATGTGGAAATTCATTCACTTGGTTTTGGAGTTGGACTTTCGAGAAAAATTATTGCTGATTTTGAATTGGGATTGAACTATAACTATGCTCAATTTGATTTTGATCAGGCAAAAGATCCAAGTTTTGAAGCCGGTTTTAATACACCAAAACACAGAATTAAAGCATCTCTTGGAAATGATAAATTATTCAAAAACTTCGGATTCAATGTAAGCGGAAGATGGAATAGTGAATACATGTGGCAATCTAGTTTTGCAGATGGTTTAATTAAATCTGCGACAGTAATTGATGCGCAAATTAATTATGCGGTGCCGGTAATGAAATCTGTTTTCAAATTAGGGGCAGCAAATATCGGAGGAAAAGAATATACTCAGGTAATTGGAGCAGGAGCTATTGGTCAGCAATATTTTGCTTCTTGGACAATCAATCCGTAATTGCAAAATCTCAGATAAAACAAATATGTTATTTACTTTTCTTTAAGAAGGATTTAGAAAGTGATAATTTTAAAATATATAAATTATGATAAAAAATTTCAAATGGCTTTTATTGGTTTCGTTGACCTTTGGAGCCTGTAATAGTGATGACAACGCTACAACTGTAGTAGATTCGTCTGATGGATTGCCTTTGACTGCCGGTTCTGCTAATTTTTCTAAATATGTTGCATTAGGAGATTCTTTTGCAGCAGGATTTAGTGGGAATGCTTTATTTGTTAAAGGGCAAGAAGGAGCGTATCCAAATTTATTAGCACAACAATTTGCTTTAGTAGGTGGGGGAGAATTTAAAACTCCTTTTGCAAATGATAATATAGGAGGTTTATTGTTGGGAGGAAATGTTATTGCCGGCCCTCGTTTGTATTTTAATAATGTTATAACGCCAGAGCATCCTGCTTCAAGTGTTGATGCTGTAAGTGGAAAGCCAACAACTGAAGTTACAGCGCATTTGTCAGGATCTTTTAATAATTTAGGAGTGCCGGGAGCTAAAAGTTTTCACTTGCTTGCGCCTGGTTATGGTAATCCTGCAGGAGTAGCTGTGGGAACGGCAAATCCTTATTTTGCTCGTTTTGCTTCAAGTGCAACTACAACAGTTTTAGCGGATGCTCTAAGCCAGAATCCTACTTTTTTCTCCTTATGGATAGGTGGAAATGATGAATTGGGTTATGCAACAGCCGGTGGAGATCCTGCCGTAAATCCTTTAACACCTCCTGCTACTTTTGACGGAGCTTACAAGGCTTTAGTTGGTCAGCTTGTGGCTGGTGGAAAAAAAGGTGTTGTAGCTAATTTGCCTGTTGTAACAGCGCTTCCTTATTTTCATGTTATAGCTTATAATCAATTAACTCAGGCTAATTTGACTGTTGGAGGAGTTAATTTGGTTAATACATTAAATGCTCAATTATACGGTCCTATACATGGTGCATTAACTTTTTTAGGTCAGGGAGATAGAATCAAACTATTGTCTGCAACCGGAAATAACCCGATGATTATGGTGGATGAAAATTTACCTGATTTGTCTGCAAGTTTAAAAGCGGTATTAATGGGTGGCGGATTAGATGCTACGACTGCTACAGTGTTAGGACAGATTTTTGGAAGAGCTAGACAAACGCAGCCAACTGATTTGATTTGTTTAAGTGCTTCTGCAAGAATTGGTAAAGTTCCATCGGTAGCGATTGATGGGGTTGCTTCGCCTTCACCATCTTTGGCACAATTAGGGATTACTTTTCCATTGCCTGACAGATATGTATTATTGCCAAGCGAGGTAGCAGACATTGAAGTGGCTACTAATGCTTATAATGCAACAATTAAAGCAGCATCTGATGCGAACAATTTAGCATTTGTCGACGCAAAAACAATTATGAATAAATTAGGTGAGCCAGGTGGAATAACGGCTAATAATGTCACTTTGACTTCTACATTTGTAACCGGAGCGGCTTTTTCTGTAGATGGAATTCATCCTTCTCCAAGAGGATACGCTTTAATTGCGAATAAATTTATAGAAGCAATTAATGTAAAATACGGATCAAACCTTAAAGGTGTAGATGTAAGTAAATATCAGGTTTTGTTTCCTGCAGTATTACCGTAAAGCCATTTTTTTTTAGTAAGAAAGCCACGCATTTCTAAAATGTAGTGGCTTTTTTTAATTTGTAAAAAAAATGCTGTTTTCGGTATTTCAAGCCTGAGTTTTAGGAATCAAACAAAATCATAGCATTTTTTATAAAAAAAATATTGATTTTATATTTTAAAAAATTATCTTTGCGCTCTGAAAAAAGAGGTATTTTCGATAAACCTAAATAGCTATTTAATAAATACATAAGTAATGTCAAAAGTAATAGGAAAAGTTGCTCAAATCATTGGACCAGTAGTAGACGTAGTTTTCAACGGTAAGGATGTTGAACTTCCAAAAATTTATGATTCACTAGAAATCACTAAAAAAGACGGAACATTATTAGTTCTAGAAGTGCAATCTCACATTGGAGAAAACACTGTTCGTACCATTTCTATGGACTCTACAGACGGTTTGTCAAGAGGATATGAAGTTGTTGGAACAGGAAATCCAATCCAAATGCCAATCGGTCCGGATGTATACGGAAGATTATTTAATGTAATTGGAGATGCAATTGATGGTTTAGGAAACTTGCCAAAAACAGGAGAAAACGGTTTGTCGATTCACAGACCAGCGCCTAAATTTGAAGATTTGTCAACTTCATCAGAAGTTTTATTCACAGGTATTAAAGTAATCGATTTGATCGAGCCTTATGCAAAAGGAGGTAAAATTGGATTGTTTGGTGGTGCAGGTGTTGGTAAAACAGTATTGATTCAGGAGTTGATCAACAATATCGCAAAAGGTCACGGTGGACTTTCAGTATTCGCAGGAGTAGGAGAAAGAACACGTGAAGGAAATGACTTGCTTCGTGAGATGTTAGAGTCAGGAATTATTAAATACGGTGATGATTTCATGCACTCTATGGAAAATGGAGGATGGGATTTATCTAAAGTAGATATGCCAGGAATGAGAGAGTCTAAAGCTACTTTCGTTTTCGGACAAATGAATGAGCCTCCTGGAGCTCGTGCTCGTGTAGCACTTTCAGGATTATCTATCGCTGAGTATTTCCGTGATGGAGCTGGAACTGATCAAGGTAAAGACGTATTGTTTTTCGTTGATAACATCTTCCGTTTTACACAAGCAGGTTCTGAGGTATCGGCACTTTTAGGACGTATGCCTTCTGCAGTAGGATACCAACCAACTCTGGCAACAGAGATGGGGGCAATGCAAGAGCGTATTACATCTACAAACAAAGGATCTATTACATCTGTACAAGCGGTTTACGTTCCTGCGGATGACTTAACTGACCCGGCACCGGCAACAACGTTTGCTCACTTAGATGCAACAACAGTATTGTCTCGTAAAATTGCTGAGTTAGGTATTTATCCAGCGGTTGACCCGTTAGATTCTACTTCAAGAATTTTGACTCCTCAAATCTTAGGGGCAGAGCATTATGACTGTGCACAAAGAGTAAAAGAGATTCTTCAAAAATACAAACAATTACAAGATATCATTGCGATCCTAGGTATGGAAGAGTTATCTGAAGAAGATAAATTATCTGTATCAAGAGCACGTCGTGTTCAACGTTTCTTGTCTCAGCCATTCCACGTAGCGGAGCAATTTACAGGTATTCCTGGAGTATTGGTTGATATTAAAGATACTATCAAAGGATTCAACATGATTATCGACGGTGAATTAGATCACCTTCCGGAAGCAGCTTTCAACTTGAAAGGTTCTATTCAGGATGCGATCGAAGCTGGAGAAAAAATGTTAGCTGAAGCATAATCAAGCGAAGCTTGATAAATAACAAAAAATAAAAATTCCAAATTCCAAAATTGGGATTTGGAATTTTTATAATTTGGAAGCATAAAAATAAAGTTAAAAGTTTGAGATTATAAGTGAACGCTTTGTTTGCAACTTCTAACCTTTAACAAATAACTTCTAACTCAAAAAAAAGATGATTTTAGAAATAGTATCACCAGAAGCAAAATTATTTTCAGGGCAAGTAACATCAGTTACATTACCTGGAGTTGATGGAAGCTTTCAAATATTGAATCACCATGCTCCTATTGTTTCTATTCTAGAAAAAGGAACTATTAAAATTGCAGCGTCAAGTTTCAATTTTTCTAAAGATGTAGCGAGTAAATTCACGAAAGTTAATGACCAAACCTATACATTAGAGATCACGTCAGGTACTATCGAAATGAAAGACAATAAAATTATTGTATTAGTTGACTAAGACAATTCTAAAATAAATGAAAAAGCCATTCGCTGCGGTGAATGGCTTTTTTTATGCCTTAATATTAATGGGAAGAATTTGAATGTTCGTTGGATTTAATGTCAGAAAATTAACAAAAAACATGTAAATCGTATATAAATTACACATTTTTTCTGATATTAATAAAATATATTTGTAAGTATATTAACATTTAAATAATTTATTTATGAAAAAAGTTTTTTTTGGAATGCTAGTAATGGCATTAGGTTTTGGGACTATGTCGCTAACTACGATAAACGATCAGAAAGTTGTAAATGTTGTATTTGGCCCAACTTACACAGCACCTTGGCTGGGAAGTTGTTGTGAGTCACCGCTTACAGCTATAGAGCGTGATATTGTTAAACGCGGGTATCCACCTACTACTCAGTACTTAATTATTAGTACTACAAGTAATTCAGTAACTTATAGTATTTATCCATAACTTGTAGTATTTATTAAACATTGATAAAGTGTTTGTTTAATGAATACATATTGAAAGCCATTCGCCGCGGTGAATGGCTTTTCTATTTTTTAGTTTGTTAGTGTTTTTTAGTACTAGGAAAATATTCCCCAAAAACCACTTGAAATATAGGCGTTTATTGTAAATCCTGAAACAATTCCCCAGCAAATGATTCCAAAGGCACTAACCCCAAACGCTTTGGCAAATTGAAGTTTAGAGGTTTTATTTAAAAACCTGTAATAGAAAACAGTAAAATAAGCTAGTTGAAAAAGGAGAAAAAATAGAGTATTGTAATTTGGTGAGAGGTGGAATAAAAGAGAGATTGGAAGAATTACTAGCGTATTGATTAGAATACAAAAGCCCAGCATATACATGCCTGCCACCAGATGCTCTGTATAGTTATAGTTCTCTTTTTTATAAAAGAGCCAGAAAAAAAATGCAATAAGAGGTAAAGCCATCATTGCCATTAGATTAGAATATTTCCTTATGAAATGATTTACTTTTTCTTTTCGTTCATAAAGATGTATCATTTTTTCTTTCTGAGCGGTGTTGGTAATACTATTCAGTTCTGTGTTTTCTTTCTGTTTATCTAGTGGAACTTCTTCTTTTGGAATATTGGATATAAAAACAAATATTGCCGCAATCAACAGGAAAAAATTAAGTGGCGGAAAATATTTTTTTCTTTTCCCATTGATGTATTCTTTGGCTACAATTCCGCTTTTTAATGCCAATTCCTTAATCAGTTGAAAAATGCCTTTGTCAGCATGTGTGAAATAATGAACGATTTCGTGAAAAATTTCATGTGCATTTATACGATGCAAATTGACTTTCTGACTACAGTTGGTGCAATAATTAAAATCGGGGTAATTAAGTGTTTCGCAGTTTTTACAAGTGATCTTCATTTTTTCTTTTTCTTTTTAATAAAATATATGAATTATTGGTAGTTAGTTTGTAGGATTAAAATTAAAAAAAAATAATTAACAATTTTAAAGATTCGAATTATAAGCCGCAGCGATATCAAGCTCCCTGTTTGTTTAGTTTGACTTCAATTTCATAACTTTGCTTTTATGAAATTACCAGAAAACCTAATTCAAAAGCTCGAAAATAGGAAGCAGAATAATTCGTTAAGACAATTGCCAAGTTTTAATAATCTTGTCGATTTTTCTTCAAACGATTATATAGGATTTTCAAAATCGGAAGCTGTTTTCAAACAAGCGCATCATTATTTAATCGAAAATGATATTATTCAAAATGGCGCAACAGGTTCAAGATTAATTTCAGGAAACCATTCCTTGTACCAAATTGCAGAAGCTTTTATTGCGCAATTTCATGACGCTGAATCAGCTTTGATCTTTAATTCGGGTTACGATGCCAATGTTGGTTTTTTTAGCGCTTTACCGCAGCGAAATGATGTTATTTTGTACGATGAATTGAGTCACGCTTCAATTAGGGACGGAATCATAATGTCGAACGCAAAATCGTATAAATTTAACCACAATGATTTTGAAGATTTAGAACGACTTATTATAAAATTTCCAAACACAAACATTTACATTGTTACCGAAACTGTCTTTTCTATGGATGGTGATTCTCCAAATCTGGAAGAACTGGTTGAATTATCTGAAAAATATAATTGTTACTTAGTAGTTGACGAAGCACATACTTTGGGTGTTTTTGGAGAAAAAGGCGAAGGTTTGACGCAATACTTACAATTGCATAATCGAATATTTGCCAGAATCATGACGTTCGGAAAAGGTTTAGGTTGTCATGGTGCAGCCGTTTTGGGAAGTTTAGAACTAAAGCAGTATTTAGTAAACTTTGCCCGAAGTTTTATTTATACCACAGGATTATCTCCACACTCCGTTTCTACAATTTTAACCGCCTATCATCAACTAGAACTAGAAAAGGAAACAATCGAAAAGCTGCGTCAAAACATTGTACTTTTTAATCAGCAGAAAAACTTATTAGGCTTAAAGCCAATGTTTGTCCGAAGCAAATCGGCAATACAATCTGCTATTATCCCGGGTAACGAAAATGTAAAACATTTAGCTCAACAATTACAAGATAAAGGCTTTGATGTAAAGGCAATACTTTCGCCGACAGTTCCGGAAGGACAAGAACGCTTGCGTTTTTGTATTCACAGCTACAACTCAGAAGAAGAAATTAATAAGATCTTAGAATTATTAAGAGACTTTGTGTTTTAAATTATGGAAGAAAATTTTAAATTAGTTAGAAGGTTCCAATATTCATCGGAAGCACAAATTTTTAGTGGAAAACTTGAATCTGAAGGGATTAAAATTTACTTACGTGATAATAATATAGTGGACTCAAATCCTATTTGGAGTAATGCTGTTGGAGGAGTCAAACTTTTTGTTAAAAGCGAGGACTTCGAAAGGGCAAATTTAATTTTATCTGACATCAGTCAGTTTTCTTTTGATGAAAATAATAAACTAATTAAATGTCCTAATTGTGGAGCAGAGGAGATAGAAATGGTTACTTCAATAAAAGATTTAAAGACATTTTTTGCTTTTATCTTTTCATTACTTTTTATTTTGATACCTTTTTATTCAAGACATAGGTATAAATGCAATAAATGCAAATTTGAATTTAACTAGTTTTTGAAATACTTAAATTTTGTCAGGCTTAGTGATCCCGAAGCTTCGGGATCGCTAAGGGTGACATTTCGGTTTATTGACATCTCTCTTTAAAAAAAAATACAGCTGTTAAGCCCTTTATTTTCTCACTTCTTTAAAAAAGTTTAAACTTTTTTGTAACGTTTTGATTCTTTGATTACTTACGAGCCGTAATCAAATAAACCAAAATAATTATGAAAACAGAATCAACTTCAAAAAGCGAAAGTATTGTATTTATATTTTGCACTTCTTTAGGATTAGGCTATGCTTTAGTTAACCACTTTATTTTAGATAAGCCAAAAACTGAATTACTCCTGGAAATGATTTGTTTATTTATGCTTTCGATCGCTTCGTGGCAACGAAAAAAAATCAAATAGTAACAGCGGGTTTCAGTCATCAAATCAATAAATAACATTAATCAATCAACAAAATCAAATAATTATGAAATCAATCTCAACTTCAGTTATCGAAAAAATATTCAATTTTGTATTTGTCACTCTTGCTTCTGCGGGACTTGGATATTCTTTAGTGAATCAATTTATTTTAAATCATCCTAATAAAGATTTACTTCTGGTTATGACCTGTTTGTTTTTTGCTTCATTAGCTTCCTGGGAGAGAAAAAAATACACTAAAAAATAATCCATAATCAATCAAGTTATCACAATCAATCAAATAGTAATAAAAGAGTCAATCAAATTATCATCAATCAATTAATCAATCAACAAAATGAAAAAAATATTTACATTAGCAATAGTCGCAATTACATTAATTTTTAGCGGAAGAACGCAAGCTCAAACAAAATCTCCAAAACTTGAAAATTCGCTTCTTTGGGAAGTGTCAGGAAACGGATTATCGAAACCTTCTTATTTGTACGGAACAATCCATATGATTTGTGGGGGAGATTATTTTCTTTCGGAAAAAACAAAAAAAGCATTTGGCGCCTCTGATAAATTAGTTTTGGAAATTAATTTTAATGATCCGAAAGAAATGACAGATATGCAGCAAATGGCAATGGGAAAAGAACCTTTGAGCAAAAGATTAACTCCGGAGCAATTGTCTAAATTAGATGCAATATTGAAAAAATCAGCAGGAATGACTATTCAACAAGTAGATGCTTTTAGTTTAGTGACCGTGATGAGTTTGATTTCGATGAAAACCTTTGGTTGTAATGATTTGAAGTTTTATGAAATGGATTTTATCGAAAGCGCAAAGAAACGTAACGAACAAGTTGGAGGATTAGAAACTGTAAAATCACAATTCAAATCGTTAGAAGATGCTTATTCTGATAGTGAAATGATTGAAATGCTGGAGGAATCTGATGCAGAGCAAACAAAGGAATTGGTGACAGATTATAAACAAGAAAATCTGGAAGGGTTATATAAAAAGATAACGGCTGAAAATGTTATGAACGCCAAAGCAAGAAAATATATGCTTGACGAAAGAAATATAAATTGGGCAAAAGCTTTGCCTGAAATGATGAGCAAAGAAAGCTTATTTGTAGCGGTTGGATCTGCACATTTGGCGGGTGATTTAGGAGTAATTAATTTATTGAAAAAAGCAGGATATACAGTAAAACCAGTAATGAACTAATATTGTTTTGAAAGAAAAAGAGCAAGAATTTTTAAATCGGATCGAAAAGCACAAAGGAATTTTGTACAAAGTTTCTAAGATGTATATGGATAATCATGATGATCAGCAAGATCTGTTTCAGGAGATTGTTTGTCAGCTTTGGAAATCATATGATTCTTTTAGAAATGAAAGTCAGTTTTCGACCTGGATGTATCGCGTTGCTGTAAATACTGCCATTGTTTTCCTGAGAAAAGAAAAACGAAAGGTCGATAAATACGAAATCGCTTCAGAAAACATTAAGGATGATGAAGGTGACTCGCATATAAAAGAAAGTCAGATTGACCACTTTTATAAAGCTGTTCAAAAACTGGAAAAAATAGACAAAGCGATTATTTTTTATCAGCTGGAAGGTTTCTCACACAAAGAAATAGGAGAAAATCTTGGGATTTCTGAAGGAAACGCCAGAGTGAAATTGAATAGAGCAAAAGAAAAATTAAAAGAAATTATTAAAAATCAAGGATATGGATTTTAACGATATACAAAACGCATGGAATAACGAGGAGACTAAGAATGTCGTTCTTCCAAGCAGTTTAGAAAAAATACAACAGGCTAATACTCCACTAGATAAAATTAGAAAAAATCTTAAAAATGAATTTATTTATCAAATCATTTCAATTGTTTTTATAGGGTTTATACCGGTGTTGTGTAAGTTTCCTCCAAAAATGACGACTTTATATTATTTGCTTTTCAGTCTTTTTGTGGCAGTTTGTGTTTATTATTTGGCTAAACTTTATTTTTTTTACAAAAGATTGAGTTCCATAACTTTAAAAACAAAGGATAATTTATACGAAACGTATTTTGATATAAGGCTTAATATGGAGTTATATAAAACGTTTGGATTTGCTTTGGTGCCTTTTTTAATTCTTTATTTAATGGGTTTTATGTATTTGGAGTTTTCGAAAATTCCGGGTTTTCTGTCAAAAGATTTTACAAATTTTCAATTAGGGGCAATATTTTCGATTGTGGTTTTTAGCGTACTCTTTATGGGAATTACACTAGAATGGTGGGTTCATAAATTTTATGGGAAGTACGCCAGGGAAATAAAGAAAGTTATAGACGAATTAAAAGAAGAATAATAAAAAACAATAAACCCATCGTAATGATGGGTTTTGTTTTTATTGGTATTTTTGCGGAGAATATTACACGGAGATGCACGGAGTAGACGCAGAGATTCACAAAATAATTTATTCTTTGTGTTGCTTTGTGTTATTTCTTTGCGAATCTCTGTGAAACAACAATCTATGAAAATATTTATAACAGGAATTTCTACCGATGTTGGTAAAACAATTACTTCTGCAATTGTTGTTGAAGCTTTAGAAGCTGATTACTGGAAACCTATTCAGGCAGGAGATTTAGACAATTCAGACAGTCATAAAATCAAATCAAAAATTTTTAATCAAAAATCAAAAATTTTTGAAAACGCTTACAAGCTAAATACGCCTGCAAGTCCACACTTGGCCGCAGAAATTGATGGAGTTACAATTGATTTAAAACAAATTACTGAGCCTAAAACTGATAATCATTTGGTAATTGAAGGCGCTGGAGGAATTTTTGTTCCATTAAACGAAAATGATACTATTATAGATTTGATTCAGCTTGATTATAAAGTAATTGTTGTTTCAAGGCATTATTTAGGAAGTATCAATCATACTTTATTAACTATTGAAGTAATAAGAAATCGTGGTTTTGAAGTTGCCGGAATTATCTTTAGCGGAAGCGAGAATAAATCTACAGAAAGTTTGATTCTGAATAAAACAGGTATAAAATGCATTGGAAGAATTGACGAAGAACCGTATTTCGATCAAAATGTAATTAAAGAATACGCCGATTTATTTCGAGACAATCTTCTAAATTTATAGAACAAAGAATATAGAATAAAGAAAATAGACTTTCCTATCTTTGTCGAAATTATAGAAGTCTAGTCTTTTTTCTATACTCTCTACTCTATTTTCTAAATACCATGACATTAACAGAAAAAGACAGCCAATATCTTTGGCATCCTTATACACAACACAAAACATCACAAACTCCAATTGCAATTTCAAGAGGTGAGGGCGCTTTGCTTTGGGACGAAAACAACAAAGAATATATTGATGCGATTGCATCTTGGTGGGTAAATCCGTTTGGGCACAGTAATAAATTTATTGCCGATGCGATTTATAAACAATTGACGACTTTAGAGCATGTTTTGTTTGGAGGTTTTACGCATGAACCTGCTATAAATGTGGCTGAAAAATTAATTGAAATTCTACCTAAAAACCAGCAGAAGATATTCTTTTCAGACAATGGTTCTACAGCTGTCGAAGTGGCGATAAAAGTTGCCTTACAGTATTTTTTCAATAAAAATGAAAAGAGAACTACTATAATTGCTTTCGAAAATGCGTTTCATGGAGATACTTTTGCGGCAATGGCCGCAAGCGGAATTTCATTTTATACACAAGCATTTCAAGGAATGTTTATAGATGTGGTTAGAATTCCGGTTCCGGTAAAAGGGCAGGAGCAAGAGAGTTTTGAAGCGTTGAAAAATGTGATTCAAAATTATAACTGTGCCGGATTTATTTTTGAACCTTTGGTACAAGGAGCAGCCGGAATGGTAATGTATGCACCAGAAGCTTTGGCAAAACTGATTCAGATTTGTAAAGAAAATAACGTCTTGACGATTGCTGATGAAGTGATGACAGGTTTTGGTAAAACAGGAAAAACCTTTGCAATGGATTATGTTTCTGAAAATCCGGATATGATTTGTTTGTCGAAGGCTTTAACGGGAGGAACAATCCCAATGGCGATTACGACTTTTACGCAAGAAGTTTTCGATGCTTTTTATGATGATGATATTAATAAAGCATTATTTCACGGACATACTTTTACCGCAAATCCTACTGGTTGTGCAGCGGCACTGGCAAGTATCGATTTGTTGCAAACGCCGGAAATGCAAGCCAACATTGAAAGAATAAATAAGAGCCATTTAAGTTTTCAGAAGAAAATTGAAAACCACTCAAAAGTAATTACCGCCAGAACATTGGGAGTTATTTTTGCTGTCGAAATTAAATCAGATTTAGAGGAAAGCTATTACGGATCAATGCGAACAAAACTTTATAATTTCTTTATTGAAAAGGGAGTTGTTTTAAGACCAGTTGGAAATATAGTTTATATTCTTCCGCCGTATATCATGACAGACGAGCAGCTTCAAAAAGTGTACAAAACGATTGAAGAAGCTATAGAAATGGTTTAATTTTGCTTTGCCCACAGATAACACGGATTAAACAGGTTTAGACCGATTTTAATAATTATCAGCAAAAATCCGCTTAATCTGTGTCATCCGTGGTCTATTTTTTTTACTAAATAAAATATTTTGAATACACAAAAAATATCCATAACAGCTTTTTCTTCCATTTCTCCTTTAGGGAATAATGCTGATGAAGTTTGGAAAAAATATCTTGAAAACCAACATTGTTTTTCTAAACAATTTTTAGATCAACAAGAAACTTCAGTTGCAGCTCTTGATGCCGAATCAAAACAAATTGTTGCTGAAATTAGAGAATCAGATTCTAAATATAAATTTTTGGATGACTCGGTTTTGTTTGCTTTGGCAGCTTCCCGAAAGGCTGTGGAACAAGCGGGCTGGAGTTCAGATGATATTTTCGGAATCAATATAGGTTCGTCTCGAGGAGCTACAGATTTATTCGAGAAACATTACAAAGAATATATCGATACAGGAAAAGCACAGACTCTCGCTTCGCCAACAACGACTTTAGGAAATATTTCGTCCTGGATTGCGCACGATTTACAAAGTGTTGGACCAGAGATTTCGCATTCTATTACGTGTTCAACGGCATTACATGCTTTATTAAATGGATTTGCGTGGTTGAAATCCGGAATGGCGGATAAGTTTTTGGTAGGTGGAAGTGAAGCTCCATTAACAGATTTTACGATTGCACAAATGCGTGCTTTGAAAATATATTCGCGTATTAATCAAACCGAAGAGGCCTGGCCAAATCTTGCTTTCGACTTTGAGAAAACTCAAAATACAATGATTTTGGGCGAAGGTGCCGCAGTTTGTTGCTTAGAAGCCGGAGAGGCAGCAAATGCAATCGCTTACGTTACCGGAGTTGGATATGCAACGGAAATCTTAGAACATAATATTTCGATATCAGCAGAAGCAGATTGTTTTCAGAAATCGATGAAAATGGCTTTAAAAGATGAAAATTTAGAAGATATTGACGCTATCGTTATGCATGCGCCCGGAACGATAAAAGGCGATTTGACAGAATTGCGTGCTATCGAAAAAGTCTTTGGTTCTAATGTACCTCTGTTAACCACTAACAAATGGAAAATTGGACACACTTTTGGCGCTTCAGGAATATTAAGCCTGGAACTTGCCCTTTTGATGATGCAAAACGACACTTTTATTGGAGTACCATTTGGAGAAAAGCAAAGTCAATCTAAACCAATTAAGAAAGTGCTAATAAATGCGGTTGGTTTTGGTGGTAATGCCGTGAGTATTTTGATCGAAAAAGCATAACCTATTTCGTGTTTAATAGATAATAAAAAATCCATTCTGTATAAAACGGAATGGATTTTTTGTTTGTGAAGATCATAATATATCTATTGAAATATGATTTTTTTGGTTGTTAGAGAGTCATTATCTAAAGTAACTTTTACCAACAAAACCTGATTGCTTGATTGTAGGTTTGGTATTTGTAATTCGGCAACTCCAATTTTCTTTTTATTGTAAAGAAGTTGTCCGTTAATATCATAAATAGTTACTTCCTTAATAGTTTCTTTAGTAGAAGTTACTTTGATTGTTTTTTCTTTTATTGAAACAAAAACACCATTTTGAGCATCTTCAAAATCTCCTGTTCCAAGAGTTTTCTTAACATACGCAATTGTAAAACGGTCAATAAAAGTTCCTATTGCAGTTGTAAACGTATAATTACCAGCTTGTAGATTTGTAACTATACCAGTTGTTTTATCTTCTAAATATACAGCCTGATTATTAAATAAACCGTCAGCATGATCAATTGCGATAGTAAAATCACCTGCAACGGTAGTTTTATATCCTAACGGAACTTGGTCAGTATCCTGAAAGGGTAATGCACGTCCCTGAATAGCTAGTTTTTTTGATTCATTAATACTGTAAAAATCTATAAAACTATTTCCATTCATTGTCGTAGCATCATAATTAATGTCCCAGGAATTTGAAGCTCCTTCTATATATCCTATTAAAGCTTGTTTGAAAGCTCCTTTTGCATTTGT